>CAFAAR010000002.1_pt1 | contig 32026 bp, 24 predicted proteins | sample 7267641 | NCBI WGS metagenome assembly CAFAAR01 (sample SAMEA6813991, study PRJEB35770) | uncultured Actinomycetes bacterium | biome: Freshwater; feature: Freshwater reservoir; material: water | place: Czech Republic | collected 2017-08-18 | depth 30m m
CAGTTAGATTTTGGCCAGTTTTGGAAAACATATGAAGAAACAGTTAGTAAAGCTCGAAGTGGCACCTTAACTGTCGAGGACTACGCGGGAACAACAGTTTCGTTAACGAACCCAGGCACTATCGGAACAGTGCATTCGGTTCCACGGTTGGTAACAGGCCAAGCAATGATTCTTGGCGTTGGCGCAATGGATTACCCAGCCGAGTTCCATGGGGCAAGTGAAGAAACTCTTGCTCGCTTAGCAATCAGCAAGGTTGTAACCCTCACCAGTACTTACGATCACCGCGTTATTCAAGGTGCTCAATCTGGGGATTTCCTTCGCAGAATTCATGAGCTCTTGCTCGGTGCTGAAAACTTTTACGAAGAGATTTTTGCATCAGTTCGCATTCCTTACGAACCAATCCGTTGGGTTGTAGATATTGAATTCGCTCGAGATGCTGAGATTGATAAAACTGCACGAGTTCAACAATTAATACATGCTTACCGTACTAACGGACACTTATTAGCTGACATTGATCCACTTGAGTACAAGCAAAGATCGCATCCAGATCTAGATGTCGTGACCCATGGCTTGACGCTATGGGACTTGGATCGCGAATTTGCAACTGGTGGTCTTGGCGGAAAACAATTTATGAAGTTACGAGACATCCTAGGAACTCTTCGCGATTCTTATTGTCGCTCGGTTGGCGTTGAATATATGTACATGCAAAATCCCGAAGAGCGTCAATGGATGCAAGATCATCTCGAGGTTCCTACTCAGAAATTTCCTCGCGATGAACAACTTCGAATTCTTCATAAGCTCAATAGCGCTGAAGCATTTGAATCTTTCTTGCAGACTAAATATGTCGGACAAAAAAGATTCTCGCTTGAAGGCGGAGAAACGGTTATCCCACTTCTCGATGCTGTAATTTCCGCAGCCGCTGACTCTGGAATTAAAGAAGTGTGTCTTGCAATGTCCCACCGAGGAAGACTCAACGTTTTAGCAAATATCGCAGGTAAGTCATACGGACAAATTTTCCAAGAATTTGAAGGGCACTACGCACCTAACTCTGTCCAAGGTTCTGGAGATGTTAAATATCATCTTGGCACTGAAGGTACTTTTATAGCCGAATCTGGGGCAAGCACAAAAATTTACCTGGCAGCCAACCCTTCACACCTTGAAGCAGTTAATCCTGTTCTTGAGGGAATCGTCCGAGCAAAGCAAGATTTGGAAAATGTTCGCAATTCTTATTCAGTCCTTCCTATCTTGGTTCATGGTGACGCAGCCTTTGCAGGTCAAGGTGTAGTTGCTGAAACGCTCAATCTTTCGCAATTGCCTGGATATCGCACAGGCGGCACAGTTCACGTAATCATTAACAATCAAGTTGGATTTACAACCTCACCTCATTCTTCTCGCTCATCTACATATGCAACAGATGTTGCGAAAATGATCCAAGCTCCGGTTTTCCATGTGAATGGTGATGACCCTGAAGCGTGCGTTCGAGTTGCACGACTTGCTTATCAATACCGACAAAAATTCAACAAAGATGTTGTCATTGACATGATTTGTTATCGTCGCCGTGGCCACAATGAAGGCGATGAGCCAAGCTTCACTCAGCCAATGATGTACAAGTTAATTGATGCAAAACGTTCAACTCGCACCTTGTATACAGAAGCGCTTATAGGTCGCAAAGACATAACAGTTGAAGAAGCTGAAGAAGTCGCGCGTGATTACCATGCACAACTTGAAGGCGTATTTGCTGCGGTGCACAACTTGGAAGCTGAAAACACTCTACTTGCATCGATTCCTGAATCGCTTGCACCCGCATCGGTAGATACAAGTATTGACGAAGCAACCGCTCGCGCGATTGCTAATACTCAAATTGCAACGCCAGAAGGATTCACGGTACATCCAAAACTCTTACCTCAATTAGCAAAACGAGTTGAGATGCTTGATAACGCCACGATCGATTGGTCGATGGGTGAGGCACTTGCATTTGGATCGATACTTCGAGAAGGCAAGCCGATTCGTCTGGCTGGTCAAGATTCTCGACGCGGAACATTTAGCAACCGTCATGCGGTAATCATTGATAAAGAAAATGGAACCGAGTGGACGCCATTGCGTTCGATGACGTCGGATGAGAATCAGTTCTTTGTTCTTGATTCACTTCTCTCCGAATACGCTGCAATGGGCTTTGAATATGGCTATTCCGTGGCACGCCCTGAGGCACTTGTCATGTGGGAAGGCCAATTCGGCGATTTTGGAAATGGTGCGCAAACAATTGTGGATGAGTTCATTTCTTCATCCCTACAAAAATGGGGCGAACGGTCTGGACTCGTACTCCTCTTGCCACATGGTTACGAAGGACAAGGTCCTGATCATTCATCAGCCCGCATCGAACGCTATCTAACGCTGTGTGCCGAACAAAACATGACTGTTGCACAACCATCTACTCCCGCTTCGTACTTCCATCTACTTCGTTGGCATACGAAGAATCCAGCACAGCGACCACTCATAGTCTTCACGCCAAAATCAATGTTGCGACTTCGAGCCGCATCATCTGCACTTTCAGATTTCACTCAAGGTACTTTCCAACCAGTAATTCCAGATCACACAGTCACTAATGCTTCACGAGTAATTTTCTGTTCAGGTCGACTTTATTATGACTTAATTGCAGAGCGAGCTCGCCTGGGTGAGGAAAGCACTGCAATAGTTAGAGTTGAACAGTTCTATCCATTGCCCGCAAAGGAACTTGCAGAGGAAGCAAATAAGCATCCAAAAGCAAACTTGTTGTGGGTACAAGATGAACCAGCAAATCAAGGTCCTTGGCCATTCATCGCTGTTAACACATTAGAAATTTTTGGTGGTCGGACATTGCGACCAGTTTCACGTCGCGCTACAGCAAGTCCTGCCACTGGAAATCATTACGTGCACGAAGAAGAAGAGAAGGCGTTGCTCATGGAGGCGTTCACTCGCTAACGCGCTTTACGCACTCGCATAATCACGCGACCAACAATTTCGCTCTCGTTAATACTTCCCCACCTGCGTGAATCATTACTGTGAGCTTTGTTATCTCCCTCAACCCAATACTTTCCCTCGTCATTCCGGATTAACCTCTTAATCAGGAAAACTCCAGGTTGATCTTCGCGTTCAATGACCACAGAGTCGAAAATACGACCTTGTTTACCCCAGGCTACGAGCAACCAATCCCCGTTCCTAAAGGTTGGCTCCATAGAAGGGCCAGCAACGACCACCCGACCCAACCTGCCAAATTTGCTCACGAGCGGTAGTCTCACATCTAACAAGTGATCTTGCATCTAGCCATCGAGGAGAGAATATGTTTACCCCAAAAATTACCGTTCACGCCCACTGTGATTTGCCATGTGGTGTTTACGATCCAGCTCAAGCCAAAATTGAAGCTCAATCTGTAAAAGCATGCATGGAGAAGTATCAGGCAAGCTCCGATCCTGATTTCAAAGCGCGTGCTGTCGCAATTAAAGAAGAGCGTTCCAATATGGTCAAAGAACACCTTTGGGTTCTCTGGACTGACTACTTCAAGCCAAATCACTTCGAAGCGCACCCACAGCTTCACGGACTATTTAATGAAGCAACCAAACTTGCTGGCGCAGCAGGAACAAAAGGAACAAATGACGTGGCAGTTGCTGAAAAACTTCTAGTGAAGATTGATGAAATCGCTGAAATTTTTTGGGCTACAAAGAAATAAGTTCCAGCTGAACAATTAATTCAAGGGCTTTAAAGAACTAAAACTCTGTGCGGCGGTGCGAGCGAGGAAAGAAACTCGCTCCACTGCCGCTCTTTTCATTATTGCGTGGACAATGTGGCGCTCTCCTTCATAAATATCACATTCAAATGTAAGTTCACGGCCGTTTAGTGCAGAACATTTTGCCGTCGCGCGAATCTCGGCACCAATTCCCACGGCATCAATTGCATCTAACTCGACTCTAAGCAATCGAGTGGTTTCTCCCGCTTCAAGAAATTCACTTATCGCCGTCAGTGCAGCGCTCTCAATAAGATTTACAAAATATGAAGTTGCAACAATAGGTAAATCACCAATTCCAATTGCCAAAGTTGTATCACCTGGCCGAATAGTCATGACGGAAAAGCCCACCGCGCCGACTAGTTCGTTCTCACGCTCCATCGTTAATCTTCCCTAGGAAGGCGATATTCCTGTGTACTCTCAATTGTTATCTCACGGTGTTCAATTTGACCAAACTCATCAATTTGAATTGAGATCTCTGTCATCTTGATCTCGGTAATGACTTCTGACATCCCACTACTTTGTGCCGAAAGTTTGCGCGCAAGTTCATCGTGGAGCTCTTGAGGTGCCTTCTCGCAACATGATCTCGTCAACATTTCGTGAAGCATCTGATGCATGCGCTTCTCGTGACTAATTTCAGATCGACACGGCAAGCAAACTTGAATGTGATTTTCAATTGCTTGGACTTGGGAAGTTTCCTCAATCTCACCGTCTATCAATAAGATGACTGCATTGAGTACTTCAATGCAATTTATTGGTGATGTTTGGGCAGGGCTCATGAGTTGTCCCCCTTGCCATATCCGCGCTCTTTCGCGTAATCCGTTAATAAAATGCGAAGCGCCTTACGTCCGCGATGCAACCTAGACATAATCGTTCCGGTGGGAACGCCAACAATTTCGGCAATTTCCTTGTAAGAGAAGCCCTCCACGTCCGCTAAATACACGGCAATTCGAAATTCTTCTGGAATTTCTTGGAGTGCTTTCTTCACATCGCTATCGGGCAGATTCTCGAGCGCTTCAACTTCGGCAGATTTTCCTTGATCACTCGTGTGTGATGCCGACTCGGCCAATTGCCAATCTTCAACTTCATTATTTGCAAGCAGTGGTTGACGTTGCGCTTTACGATAAGAATTAATAAAGGTCGTTGTAAGAACTCGATAGAGCCAGGCTTTGAGATTTGTTCCAGGTTCAAATTGGTGAAACGATGCAAATGCCTTGAGATATGTGTCTTGAACTAAATCCTTAGCGTCATGCGGATTCTTTGTGTAACGCATGGCAGCCGAATAAAGCTGATCCGTGAACGCTAAGGCATCGCGCTCAAAACGCGCAGTACGTTCCTGCGTACTCTCATGAACTAGGTCCGTGGTTGTCATCGCTCTTAAGGCTACCCCTAGAAGAGGGTTTCTTGCTCGCCGAGCGCGATTGCTTCGGTAACTGCCACACCGTTGTTTACAACTTTATTTACTTCTTCAGAGACTGGATGGCTAGTCAAACCGGCATCAGGATTTGAGAATTCCATGAGAGAAATAAGGGTTGAGATATCTCGCTCGTTTGGATCTAGCCATTGCGACCACCGATCTCGTGGCATGAGCACGGGCATCCGATGGTGGATCGATTCTAAAGATCCCTCCGCCTCTCGCGTGATGATTGCTGCGCTGTAAATATTTTTCCCAGTCGGTGATTTCCATTGACTCCAAATTCCAGCAAATGCAAGTGACCTCCTATCAGTTCGTGAAATATAAAATGGTTGTTTTGGTTTGTAGGGACCATCAGCTGTTGCCCATTCGTAATAACCATCTGCTGGAATTAAGCATCTCGTTTTCCGAAATGAATCTCGGAAAGTAGGTTTCTCGAAAATGGATTCTCTTCGGGCATTAATTGCATGTGACTGGGAAGCTCGAGCAGTTACATCATCTTTATGCCAGTGACCAATGAGTCCCCATGAAGCAGTTGTTAACGCCATTTCATTGCCTTGAGTTTGCAGCACCATATAGATTTCAAGTGTCGGCGCAATATTCCAATTTGCGGGAAGCGGAGAATTCGGGGTTGTCCCAGTAATGCCGAACTCTTCTACCAATTCGGCCATTGACTTTGATTGAGCAAATCTTCCACACATGGATAACAGCCTAGAAGTATTTTGAGCGCCATGCAGTACGGGAGCGACGGTAGGCTGAGACCATGTCAGGTATGTCCTCCGATCAGATGCAACTTTGGGATGCGCCTGTACGCGGACAATCGCCAATTGACGCAACCGTCGTAATCCCTGGTTCGAAATCGGTTACAAACCGCGCACTAGTTCTTGGCTCACTTGCAACAACTCCTTCAACGCTCATTCGTCCGTTGGTTTCTCGCGACACAACCTTGATGAAAAGTGGACTCATCGCAATGGGTGCACAGATAGTTGAAGAGAAAGTCTCTGCAAACACCGAGTGGAGAATTAATCCCAGCCCACTACTTGGCCCTGCTCATGTGGATGTTGGAAATGCAGGAACCGTGATGCGTTTCCTCCCTCCTGTTGCCGGACTTGTAAACGGGGATGTTTCATTCGACGGTGACGCCCGTTCTCACGAGCGTCCATTAGCGCCTGTCATTCGTGCTCTTGAGGAACTAGGTGTTCACATTGATCATAAGAATAAATTTGCACTGCCTTTAGTCGTTCACGGAAAAGGAACAATAAGTGGTGGAGAGATTGATATCGATGCATCGGCATCAAGTCAGTTCCTCTCCGCTCTGTTATTAATTGCCCCTAAAACTAGTCAAGGAATAACCGCTCGACATATCGGTGGCGCTTTGCCCTCCATGCCACATATTGAAATGACGGTTGCGATGCTCAGAGATTTCGGGGCAGAAGTGGAAGTTGATCGTAAAAACAATATATGGAAGGTATTTCCCTCAGCATTGCAGGGAAAATCGATGGTGATTGAACCTGATCTTTCAAATGCTGCGCCATTCTTATCCATTGCAATGGTTTGTGGAGGAAGCATCACTATTTCAGATTGGCCATCTGCAACAACGCAGCCGGGTGACCAACTTAAAACAATCCTTACGCAAATGGGTGCAGAAATTACTTTAAATGAACTCGGTTTAACTCTGCGCGCATCTGGAAAGATTCACGGAATAGATATCGACCTCCACGATGTTGGCGAGTTAACGCCGGCAATCGCTGCGCTTTGTGCACTGGCTGATTCACCTTCCCACTTGCGCGGAATCGCACATTTGCGTTTGCATGAGACCGACCGACTTGATGCCCTCACTCGCGAAATTAACGCCCTTGGTGGCAACGTCACACAAGAAGTCGACGCCCTACATATCACTCCTGCGCCATTACACGGTGGGGATTTCAAGACTTATGACGATCACCGCCTTGCAACAACAGGCGCTGTCCTTGGTCTTGTCACTCCGAACATTCGAATCGAAAATATTGCAACAACGGCCAAGACTCTGCCCGATTTTGATGCACTATGGACTTCATTGGTTGGAAAATAAGTTGTGATGATGGCGCGCCAATTTGATGAATCCGATGTAAGAGTCCGCCCACCCAGAAGTACACGTCCTCGCAGTAAAGATCGCCCAGTTCATGCCAATGCGATAAGCGCTCTGGTGACAACTGTTGATCGTGGACGAACTACATGCATAACCGAAGAAGGCGTAATCGTCACGGCAATGAGAGCACGTGAACTTGGGCCAAAATCTGTAGTTGTTGGTGACAACGTTTCAATAGTTGGCGACTCTTCTGGGACAGCTGGCACTTTAGCTCGAATAGTTTCAGTTCAAGAGCGCAAGAATTCTTTAACGAGAACTGTAGATGATGATGCAAAAGTTGAGAGAGTAATTGTTGCCAACATAGATCAACTGGTAATTGTAATTGCTACCACAAACCCCGAACCACGAAGGGGCCTCGTCGATCGCTTCTTAGTCAGCGCATTCAGCGAAGGAATAAAGCCCATTATCTTGGTGACAAAGACCGACATACATGATGTACCTACATTTCTCGATGAATACAAGAATTTAGACATCCACGTAATGACCACAAAAAAAGGTGCGTCTCTCACTCAATTGCATTCACTTCTAGCTGGAAAGATTTCAGTTCTCGTTGGACATTCAGGAGTTGGTAAATCCACACTAATTAATGCACTGCTTCCGCATGCGCAACGAGTCATTGGAGAAGTTAACGAAGTGACGGGGCGTGGTCGTCACACGTCATCGAGCGCAATTGCTCTTCCGCTTTCCCCTCATCTCAAACTTAGCGATGGCTGGATTATTGATACACCAGGCATTCGTGCATTTGGGCTTGCCCACATTGATCCGAATCGCATAATTGCCTCTTTTGGTGACCTGAAAGAAGTAATTGCCCAATGCATGCCAAACTGTTCACATAACGAAAAGTCTTGTGCATTAGAGCAGTGGTCTGCCCCCAACGGAGTGATAAATCCTCAACGCGAAGCTCGAATTCAAAGCCTTCGCAGTTTGCTAGATATCAAGCTGGACTAGGCTTGGAAACATATGGAAACCAATAAATATTCGCAAGATTTAGCTCTAGCTCTAGCGCTAGCAGATGCGGCTGATCTGATTACAACTGCCCGTTATCAGGCACAAGATCTAGTTGTCACAACAAAGCCAGATAACACTCCCGTAACAGATGCTGATCGCGAAGCTGAAACCGTAATTAGAAAAATGCTTTCAGAAAAGAGACCAGCAGATGGGTTGGTCGGCGAAGAATTTGGTGATGACAAGCAAGATAAAAATCGATATTGGGTTGTTGATCCAATTGATGGAACTAAGAATTTTATGAGGGGTGTCCCAACCTGGGCCAGTCTTATTGCCTTAGTTGAAAATGGCGAAGTCGTAGTTGGAGTAGCCAGTGCACCTGCTCTCTCGCGTCGTTGGTTTGCAGGTAAAGGACTTGGCTCATTCGTTACCTTTAATGGTGGCGAAGAAAGAAAGATACATGTATCAAAAGTTTCCGAAATTAAGGATGCGTCCATTGCGTATTCTGATTTTGTCGGCTGGAACGAAAGACGCGACTTATTCACATCACTAGTTGATTCATGTTGGCGCTCTAGAGGTTTAGGGGATTTTTGGTCACACATGCTTGTTGCTGAAGGCGCAGTAGATATTGCAGCAGAACCATCATTAGCATTATGGGATATGGCCGCCCTAGACATTATTGTTCGCGAAGCCGGTGGAACTTTTGGTGCAATTACTGGTGAACCTGGTCCGCATCACCGAAGTGGACTTTCAACTAATGGGTTGCTTCACGAGAAAGTTGTGAGCCATCTCAATGGAAAATAAGTCGAGCGCTCTTGAGCCACTTACATTGAGCATTGAAGGAATGACATGTTCGGCATGTGTTTCCGCTATAGAAAGAACTTTGAATGCGATTCCTGGCGTCAGCGCAACAGTAAATTTTGCTACTGAAACAGCCCACGTGTTGGCCCCAGCAGAGATGAACTCTAAAGATCTAATTGCTGCAGTTAAGTCGGCAGGATATTCAGCTCGGGAAATGTCAGACAGTAGCCAAGTGGCTTTACACAGCAAGAAATCAGCATGGGCGCTATTTTTCTCAGCAATTTTTACCGCACCCGTACTTGCGATATCTATGAAAATGAACTGGCATCATTCCATCGATGTTTGGATCTTGAATCAGCTTGATAATCTCAACCTTGCACACCCTTTATATTCTGCAAGTTCTTGGTTAGTAATAGGGCTAAGTGCGCCAGTAGTGCTCATTATCGCACTGCCAATTCATCGAGCAGCGGTACGCAACATTGCTCACCCAACTATGGACACACTCATAACCTTGGGATCTTTGAGCGCATTTGGATGGTCAATTTATGCAAACAGTACGGGCAATGGAGATGTGTACGCTGAAGTTTCAGCGGCAGTTATAACTTTTGTTATCGCAGGGCGCTTCCTAGAATCTCGTGCAAAGAAGCGGGCAAGTAGCGCGCTATCAACTCTATTGGCGCTCGGTGCTAAAGAAGTTTCTGTGCTCCGCAATGGAGAAACGGTGCTAATTCCCATCTCGCATTTAGAGGTTGGCGACGAATTCATTGCCAAGCCTGGCGAACGAATTGCAACCGATGGAGTTGTAATCTCTGGAGTCAGCGCTGTAGATAATTCCATGCTTACCGGTGAATCAATGCCAATTGACGTTACCGTCGGCTCCCTAGTAATTGGGTCATCACTCAATCGAAATGGCCGATTAGTTATTCGAGCTACTCGCATTGGTTCAGATACGGAATTAGCGCGCATCACTGCAATGGTAGTGAGCGCTCAAGGAACAAAAGCACCAATTCAGCGATTGGCAGATCGCATTGCCTCGGTTTTTGTACCAATTGTTACATTATTAGCAATAGGAACTTTCTTCGCATGGAGATATACCGACCATTCTTTAACGCAGTCAATTTCTTCTGCAATTACTGTCCTAGTTATTGCATGTCCATGTGCGTTGGGATTAGCAACTCCTGTAGCGCTGCTAGTTGCTTCCGGCCGAGGAGCCCAACGTGGCATTGTTATTCGCCAACCTCGAGTTCTAGAACTTGCTGGAAAAGTTGACGCAGTAGTTCTAGATAAGACGGGGACTCTTACTGACGGAACAATGTCACTTCAAGACTGCATTGTTGTAGTCGAAGCAGGTGCGCCCCTTGGTTCGAAATATTCAGATCTATTGCGCGACCCCATAGTTCTTTCGTCCGCTTTATCAATTGAATCCCAAACTGACCACCCAGTTGCAAGCGCGGTTGCAAGTTACATTAGTAGCCAAGGGATTAAGCCAACGACAGTTACTGAATTTTCTGTCACACCCGGAGCGGGCGCAGCAGGACGCGTGAACTTAGGAATTATTTCACCTGTTGTCTTAGTGGGTTCTCCGATGGCCGTTGCACACAGCAGCACACCATTTCATCCACGTATTGCAGAAGCCATTTCAAATTCGCAGAATAGCGGTCACACAGTTGCAGTTCTCGCTTGGGATGGCGTTGCAATTGCCGTATTTGCTGTCGGCGATCGCATCAAATCAGACGCTCAACAAACAATTCGTGAGTTTAAGGAACGCGGTATCGATCCTTGGTTGGTTTCTGGTGACGGTGTCGAGGTTTGTCTTGCAGTTGCAAACCAAGTTGGAATCGCACCGGATCACGTTGTTGCAGGTGCGCTTCCTCAAGACAAAGTCAATCACGTCAAATTACTTCAAGGCCAGGGACATAAAGTATTAATGGTTGGGGATGGAATTAATGATGCAGCGGGTCTTGCAACTGCTGACCTCAGTATTGCGATGGGAACTGGTACAGACACTGCCATTGCCACGGCTGATTTAACTCTCATGAAACCAAACCTTCATGGAGTAATTGACGCGCTTTCACTGTCTAGCAAAACTCTTCGCGTCATCCGCGGAAATCTAGCGTGGGCATTTGCTTACAACGTCGTTGGTTTGCCAATTGCTGCGCTGGGATTACTCAGCCCAATGTATGCAGCTGGAGCGATGGCACTTTCTAGCTTATTTGTCGTCACGAATTCGTTACGAATTAAGTAACGTATCGCTTTCAGTACGTAGTAGCGGGGGCAGGATTTGAACCTACGACCTCTGGGTTATGAGCCCAGCGAGCTACCGAGCTGCTCCACCCCGCGTCGGTAAGCGCAATAGTAGGTGCCAATCAAGCATCTACCAAATCGTAAGAATTTACTTACGTGCTTGGGCTGCAATTGCAGCGGTAATGGCTGACTTCAAGCGATCTTGCGCACGACCGTACGCAGTGAAATCACCTTTTGCAAGTGCAGCTTGTCCATCAAGAAGCGCTTGCTTTGCGCTTTGAAGTGCAGAAGCCAAATCAGCAGACTTAGTTCCGGTTGTTGCAGTTGAAGTTGAAACTCCACCCGCAGCAGTTGTTCCAGAATTACCACCAAAAACTTGGTCTAGTGCACCCTTTAAGTTGTCGTCATAGCCGATTTGATCACCGAATGAAACGAGAACTTTTTGAAGTAATGGATACGACGCAGCATTTGCAGTTGCTCGTACATAAACTGGTTGTACATAAAGTAGTCCACCACCAACTGGTAGCGTCAAAAGATTTCCGAGAACTACATCTGACCCGCCTTGACGTAACAAGGAAAGTGAATTTGCTACTTCTGGCTTAGCCTCAAAGTTTGATGCAACCTGTGAAGGTCCAGCAATATTTGTACTGCGTGGTAGTTGTAAGACTGTAATTTTGCCGTAATCGGGCCCTGGATCAGAATTGACGACCGCAAATGCAGATAAGTTTTCACGGCCACCGCGCGGAACAAATGGCGTTGTTAATGAAAATGATGACTTATTAGCACCTGGCAGTTGTAGTGATAGGTAGTACGGTGGTTGCGCAGCAGCGTTTGCACCGAACGTCGAAGGATCGCGAGGTACGCGCCAGAAATCTTGCCCACCGTAGAAAGCGCTTGCAGTTTTAACATGGTAGGCACTTAAAATCTCTCGTTGTACACGGAAAAGATCTTCTGGATAGCGGATATGTTCAAGCAAAGATGCCGAAATATCTTTCTTTGCCTTAATGGTTTTAGGGAAAGCTTTTGCCCAGGTTGCTAGAACAGGGTCTTTCGTATCCCATTGATACAAAGTAACTGTGCCGTCGTATGCGTCCACTGTGGCTTTTACAGAGTTACGAATGTAGTTAATGGAGGCATTTGATTGCGCAGTTATTGACGCTGAATTATTGGTAAGCGCATCAGATGTCGCGCTAGAAAGGGTTGTCTTCTTCGAGTATGGATACCCCGCACTTGTGGTGTATCCGTCGATGATCCAGGTAATTTTTCCATCAACAAGTGCTGGATATGGATCGCCGTCAAGAGTTAACCACGGCGCAACTTTTGCAACTCGCTCTCGTGGGTTTCTCTCAAACAAAATCTTAGAATTAGCATTGATCAAGCTTGATAGGACAATGCGTTGTTCTTGGTATTTAATTGCAAACACTAAGCGGTTGAAGAGTGAGCCCATTGGAACTCCACCCTTGCCGGTGTAGGTAACATTCTTTTGACCGTTTGCGGATGCATCATCTGGATAATCGAATTCAACCGGTGCATTTGCCGTCTTTCCACCAATGATCGAATAGTCGGGAACATTTTCACCGAAGTACACACGCGGTTCAAAGGTGCCAAGACCTTTAGTTGGTGGCAAGTCGCCAACGATGAAGGATGGCTTTCCATCTGCATCTCGTGCATTTCCTAAAGCTGCAACAAATCCAAATCCATGGGTATAAACAAGGTGGTCATTGATCCAGTTACGACTTGGATTTCCAGCAATATTTAACTCTCGTACCGCAACAACAGCGTCTCTTTCAACACCGTTTACTTTATAGCGATCTATATCAAGTGATGCCGGGAAAGTGTAGTAAGGCTTGATCTGTTGAAGCTGACGGAAAGTTGAAGAAATAACATTGGGGTCCATCAAGCGGATATTGGAAATTGTAGGAGCGTCTTTAGAAAGTTGTCCTGCCGAAGTTGAAATTGTCGCCTGATAATCAGTGACCTTTACTCCAGTTAAGTCATATGCAGCGCGCGTTGCATCTATGTTCTTTTGGATAAACGGTGCCTCTTTTGAGGATTCACTTGGCTTGACTTGGAACTGCTGAATTACCCCTGGATAAACGCCAGCAATCAATACAGATGAGATAACGAGAAGAGCAACTCCCGCTGATGGTAAAACCCAAGAACGGCGAATGATATTGGCAAAAAATAGAAGCGAACAGATTACGGCAATGCCGGCGAGAATTGCTTTGGCAGGCAACACTGCATTGACATCTGTGTATGTAAGACCTGTGATCAGTTTTCCTTCATTCAAAGCTAAGTGATATCGATCAAACCAATACGCAGCTGCCTTGAGCAAAACAATCACACCAAGAAGCACTGAAAGTTGCACTCGCGCTGAAACGGTCGTGCGGTCTTCTCGAACTTGCAAACGGATTCCACCGTATAGGTAGTGGACAATAATTGAAGCTATAAGGGAAATAATTAGGGTAGAAATTGCCCACTCAAGCAATGACTGGTAAAAAGGCAACTTAAATGCAAAAAATGAAATATCCATTCCGAATTGAGGATCTTTTACGCCGAATGGAGTTGAGTTGCGGAACATCAACCATGAACTCCATAGTTGCGAACCTGCAGAGCCTGAGAAATAAAAGAGGACCAATGTAAGTCCTGCAATCACGAACTTACGGATTGGCTCAACTTGTGCACGGTAACGCTCTAAATTATCAGCTTCGATGTTCATTGGTACATAAAGCGGGCGTCGCTTAAAAGCAATAATGACGTTGAGTAAAATGATTGCTGAAGTGAAGAAGCCAAATGCGACGAAGAGTTCTGCTTTCGTTGAAAGTATTGTTTTCCAAACGCTGGTGAAATCTACAGAGTTGAACCAGAGCCAGTCCGCATAAAAGCCGCTGAGTGACACGAGCCCCATGAGGGCAATGGCAACAACAACAATTGTGATGAGGAGTGGGCTACGAGGGTTAGGCATTTTTGGCTGACGATTAAAACTCATGGAGCAAGATTACTGATTGACGTGCCAAGCGCAATGTGAGAACGGGGCTTTGCCATTTTGCAGTACCAACACAGCCTGTTTGAGCGTCGAAACCCCATAGATCTTCAATTCTTCGGGGGTGTTAAATATCTCATCGCAATTGTCTATCGGGGCAAAAAATATTGCCGCACCGGACCTTTGAGCCGCAGTAATTTTCTCATTAATTCCACCTATTGCTCCAACATTTCCATGGCCATCAATAGTGCCGGTGCCAGCAACAATTCTTCCTTTAAGTAAATCTTCTCGAGTAAGTTTTTCAACTACGCCCAATGCGAAAACTAATCCTCCACTTGGCCCACCTGTGTCTTTAAGTTCAATTGAAACCTTTGGTGCTTGCCCCGCACTAATCCCTAGATAATCAAAAGCCGAAGCAGTTGCAGATGCTTGTGAAATTTTCATATCGGATGAACTTTGTGCTCTCAATGTTGATGCGTTGACATGGCGAGGGTAGATATATTCCCGAGGTACAACAATCGATTCTCCCGCTACCCAGGAACTAATCACATCGCCGGAAAACACAGGCGAACCAGGGCTACTTACCAAAACTGACATGACAAGAAGTTTTCCTGTAGTTGGGAAGACTTCGGCCCCTTTTATGCTGATTACTTTCTTAAGTACATCGGTACCTTCACCAGGTTTGATTACTGCAAATGGCAATGGCGCAAAGAAAGCAGCAAGAAGAAAGAAGGTAACTAGCGCTAAGCCAGTTCTAGGAAGTGCGGAAAAGCGCATGGGCAAGTTACAAGCTACTTACGCGCTTGGTTCTGTCTTTTCTTTTTCAATAGCGGCTTTAGCATCTAATTCTGCGCGATCTCTGAATGTGCTTTGGAAACGCTGGAATTGCCCCATAGAGCGAGTGGTTTCATTCTCAAATTTTGCTTGGATTTTTGTTACCCAAATAACGTATCCAAGAGCACCGATTACTGCAGTAAGAGGAACTACCCACCAAATTAAAGCCGCGAATGCATTGGACATGCCCTCAGAGTAGCCCCTCGGGAAGAAACCCATCATCTGAATTGTTATAGATTCAACAGGTAGAGTTCGTGTCGAGGGGGTATCGAAATGGCGCCATTTGGGTTTTCTCCAATGAGTGGCTCGGAAGATCCTGAGGAAATGAAGAAAAATATTGAGGCAGCTTTCGCCCAATTAGGAATTACTCCAGCAGGATTTTTAAACCAATTCAACACTGGCGCTTCTGAGTTAACCCTTCCTGAGAACGTTGCTCGCGAGATCGCAAAAAAGTTTGTGACCGCTCATGGTTTCCATCCAATTGTTACGAAAGATATTAATGACATTCAAGAAGCGATGGACATTGCTAACACGTGGCTCAACGAAGCGACCCTGTTCCCAGCAAATCTGTCACATTCAACAGATAACAAAAATATTTACACCCGCGCCGATTGGGTGGACGCCACTATTGCCGGATGGCAACTCACCGTTGAGCCACTTGCATCTGGGTTAGCCAAAGCCATGAGTTCGGTAGTTGATCAACAAGAGCTACCTGAGGGTGCGCCACCGATAGCAGCAATTGCCGGCATGTTGCGAACCTTCATTGGCACCTTACTTGCCACGCAATTGGGGCAAAGCATTGGCGCACTCGCACATGGAGTTACTGGTCTACATGATGTTGGTTTGCCATTGGTAGAGCCATCACGACCTGGATTGATACCTCAAAATATTGAGGAGTGGGGTGCAGATATCGGAGTTGATCCATCCCAAATACGCATATTTCACGCCCTTCGCGAAGGGGCTCTAGCACGGCTGTTTGATAACAATCCATGGCTTATCGATTATTTGCGCGGCGCTATAGGCGAATACGGCAATGGCGTTCGCATTGACGTTCAGCAAATACAAAACCAAGCGCAAGAAGCATTTGAATCTGGTGCCATTGATCCCAACAATCCTGAGAGTTTCACAATTGCACTCAATCAGGGTCTCTTTACACCTGACGAAAGTACTGAACAAAAAGATGCACTTGCAAAATTAGAAATTGCATTAGCCCTTATTGATGGATGGGCTGATGATGTTGTCACTTTGGCCGCAGGAGATCGCTTGCCGTCACTTAATTCCTTAAGAGAAACTTTGCGTCGTCGTCGAGCAACTTCTTCTCCAACGCAACAACTCTTTGCCTCGCTTTTTGGATTAGAAGTTTCGCCACGCATGTCTCGAGAAGCGAGCGCATTCTGGACAGAGATTCGAATCTTGAAAGATGTGCACACTCGCGATCATGTATGGAGTGGAATTCTTCCGACTCAAGCAGAACTGACAGACCCTGCGGGTTACCTGAGAAGTGTCGAAATTCCTGATGACCTCTCAACACTGGGTCACTAGAGTCAATTAATTACGGCAACTCCCCGCACTTTGGGGACCTCACCATCTGCTCACGAGGATAAAAAGCGAAGTCCTCGGGCGCACATTCTTTATCTGCCTTCCCCTTGCAGATAGAGAACGGTTATCCGAGGACTTCGTATGCGAAACTTATGTTATGAATCGCTCAGAATCAACTAGATGTCGCACTATCGGAGCAACTATTTACGCTATTTTTATTGTGTGAACGAGCCGGATGAGATACGCCAAACCTCAAACACTGAAGTCAGAGTTGAGAGAACTCTTGACGAAAGCGGCGTCGGAATTGCCCAACAATTGCCTGGTTTAGATAACGACGACATCATTGTCATTCGATCCAAGCGACGAAAAAGAAATATTGCTGCCTACAGACAAGGCGGACGCATAGTTGTCTCAATTCCTGCGCGATTAAGTAAAGCTGATGAGCGCGAAATCGTCCCTGAAATGGTTGCCAAGATTCATGCTCAGGAAAATGCCCGTACTTTCGATGAATCAGCCCTCGCCTCACGAGTGGACTCACTCCTGACTCAATTCGCCCCTGAAATCACTGAGCGACCAACAAGTGTTCTCTGGCGAGCGCATATGGCCCAAAGATGGGGTTCATGTACGAGCGTGGATGGAACAATTCGCATCACCGACCGGCTATCCAAGGCCCCGGCCTACGTTTTGGACTTCGTACTCTTTCACGAGGCGATCCACTTGCGGTACGGAGATCATGGTCAGGAATTCACCTCACTCGTCGACCGATACCCGGATCATGCACGGGCTCAGGCTTATCTTGACGGGTATGAGGCAGCTGAAGACGCTCTTATACCCCCAGAGAGGCCCTAAAGGCTGGGCTCTCTGCCTTTACGCTCAATAACGGGCAAGACACGCTCAAAAAGTTTTGCACTTACCCTGGCAATAGAGCCATTTTGAGCGTAAGCAAGGGTATCGTGGCGTTTGCACGCTCGCGCATTTGAGGGAAGCTCTCCCTGAAAACGCTGGCGTCGATTGGAGGAGAAAATGACGGAGACATATAAGGGTGACGCTTACTGCGTTAAGTGCAAAGCCAAGCGTGATTTCGAGGGAACCGTAAAGGTCTCAGAATCTGGTCGTCGCATGGCGCAGGGCATCTGCTCGGTCTGTAATACCAAGCTCAATCGAATTCTTGGTAAGGCCCAGTAAACCCGACCTAAGAATTACAACTGACGTCCTCATCTACGAGGGCGTCAGTTTTTCTTTGCCCTTTTTGCAAAAAATTCACTCATGCCAACGATTCATTCTGAACTAGCAACTGGGTTAGGCGACAATCACACAGGGTTAAGTAATTAACTCAATCCTGGCGCCACTGTGGGTTTAAAACCTGCAATCGCTAGCCAGAAGTAACTCTTCGTTCATGACAAAAACAATAGAACGTACTCATGTATCAGCCCCTATCAAACCTCGACTCAAAGTTGGAGTCAGAGTCTTATCTAAAGGCAATTCTATTTTCGTAGGAAGTGCTGATTTTGGAATCGAGTTGCGCTCGCCTTGCGCGCGAGAAATCGTCGGTCAACTAAATGGTTCACTCTCGGAAAATGAAATTAGTGCAAATCTCAAGATCCCTCTCGAAAAAGTTGGAGAGGTAATTACACGATTAGATGAAGCACACCTTATAGATACCCAGTTGAGTAAGTTAGAAATATATTCTCGTTTCAATTCACATCTAAAGAGTGAATCTACTCAACAGAGAGAGTTGGCTCTAGATGGTGCTCACCAACAGATTCAAAGTAAATTAATTCCTGAACTTGCATTTACCACGTGGTTAGCCGATGTTCGAGATGGCGGAGTATTTAACATCGGTTCACGCCGTGACATTGACCTACAAATTATTGGCGAAAATCGAATCGCCTCTCTTCTTTTTGGAATCATGCTTGCGAGCGGTGTTTCGAATACGAGTTTGCTTTCAAGCCAAGAAACGATTCAAACTCAAGATATTTGCGCTGGCTATTTTCGAGCTAGCGACATCGGCTTATCACTCACTAGGCGCACAGAAGAACTTTCTAGAGAACTCTCGCTTTTCCCGCTTCCTCAAAAAATAAAAAAGAGTGAAGATTTGTTCCCTACTCGATCACTGCGCGTCGTTTTAGGAAAAATCCCTGCCGATCAAATTCAAGATTGGATGAGCCAAGGAATTCCGCATTTAATCATTGAAGACCCAGACGGTGCTTCCATAAATATCGGCCCTCTTGTAATTCCCGGTAGTGGCCCGTGCCTGAGATGTGTGCGAATTACGCGCGAAGAGGAGAATGAAATCTGGAAAGAAATTGAATGGCAAAGGGCATTTGCACAATCTCTTGAAACCCCTGTTGCTGTCGCCCATAGCGTTGCAGGCACAGTGGCGCTTGAACTGCTTCGATTTATTGATAGTGGTGAATCAACGCTCATTGGATCTATGGCGCACATCAAATATCACTCACCTTGTAATACAGAACACAGGAACTTTGCGCAGCATCCCGCGTGCGGTTGCAATTGGTAATCCATTTTCACTGAGCGATATCGACATGATTGCCTCAGAATTACCCCATGTCTTCAAAGCCCCCTATTGCAAGCAATGACATTCCACGCGGTAGTACTGCGCGTACCGCGAAAATGGTTTCTATCCCCATAGGACTTGCAGGACGAAGTGCACTTGGCTTTGGCCGCCAATTAGTTGGGCAATCAGGAAATATGATCTTTGCTGAAATTCAAGAGAAAACTGCCGAGCAAGTTTTTAAAGTTTTGGGAGAACTTAAAGGCGGGGCAATGAAGTTTGGGCAAGCCCTCTCTGTTTTCGAAGCGGCCTTACCTGAAGAAATTGCCAAGCCCTATCGCGAAACTCTTGTGAAGTTACAAGAGTCTGCGCCACCGCTTCCGGTGCGCGTAGTGCACAAAGTTTTAGCAAAAGAATTAGGTGAAGACTGGCGAGATCATTTTGCATTCTTTGATGACAACCCCACTGCGTCTGCCTCCATTGGCCAAGTGCATCGCGCAACTTGGAAAGATGGCAGGGCAGTGGCAGTAAAAATTCAATATCCCGGCGCTGCTGAAGCGCTTATTTCAGACCTCAATCAAATACAACGCTTTGCCAAAATATTTGCCTTATTTATGCCCGGCCTTGATATGAAGCCACTTCTTGAAGAATTGCGCGCCAGAATTATTGAAGAAGTTGACTATCGATACGAAGCCCAAGCGCAAGAAACTTATGCACGGGTTTATGACAATGATCCAGATATTGCTATTCCAAAAGTTGTGATGGTCTCCGATCGTGTATTAGTCAGCGAGTGGATGGATGGCACACCTCTATCGAAAATCATTTCCAGTGGTACACAAGAACAAAGAAACAACGCAGGTATGAAATTAGCAAGGTTCCATTTCACCTCACCCGATCGAGCCGGGCTTCTTCATGCAGATCCACATCCTGGAAATTTTCGATTACTTGACGATGGACGCTTAGGAGTTCTTGATTTTGGCGCTTGCAATCGCTTACCTGATGGCTTCCCCGAACCAATGAAAAATCTACTTAAGCACGCGCTCGACGACGATGCCATTGCTCTATATGAAGGATTCAAAAAAGACGGATTCGTGCTAAGTGAAGTTGATGTAGATCCTCAATTAGTTCTTGACTATCTCGTGCCATTAGTGGAGCCACTACGTACCGATACATTTAAATACTCTAGAGAATGGCTACGCGATCAAAGTGCACGTGTAGGCGATCCTCGAAATCCCACGGCCAAAATTGGTTTTCAACTGAACTTGCCTGCCGAATATGTCTTGATTCATCGCGTTACCTTGGGAACTACTGGAATATTTTGCCAACTTGAAGCAGAGGGAAATTTCCGAGATGAAGCACTTTCGTGGTTCCCGGAAATCTCCCCCGCTCGTTAAGCTGCGTCGCTTTCTTCTTCGCTTTCATCGCTCACCAATGTGATTTCAAGTGCAGGTAAAACTTCTTTGATGTCGCTTGCAGCAGGTGCTAACCGAGGACGTCCCACAGTTCGCTTGCGTGCAATTACTACTCCATCTTCGAAGAGTTCCCCGCCCCAAACACCGCATGGTTCTAGACGAGAGAGTGCAGCATCCAAACATTGCTGACGGACTGGACATGCACCGCAGAGTGACTTGGCTACATCAATTTCATTAGCTTTCTCCGAAAAGAAGAGCTCAGGATCAGCGGTGTGGCATGGCAAATTAAAAGCAATGTCGGAACCGTATGCGCCAGTAACGTCGCCTAATCCGGTCTTGCTTCCATCCTCGGCCCAGCCAGGAATTAATAGTTCGCTGAAGAGAACGCTCATAGTTCTCACCTTCCTTCTACTGGTTTCCCAGTTTTGTTTTTACTCTTTGTATTCGGAGAAAAGAAAAAGGGCCCGAATCCTTGTGGATTCGTGGCCCTTGGGGTCCTTTTCGGTGTTAACCGATGGGGCTCCAACAGGCCATCTCGCTAAATGCGGGATACCAAGCAGTGCGCTTTGAGGCACGGTTGGCTGTGGCTTTATATGAATGTGAATGAAAAGTTGCAGCAGGAAGTGAAGAAGCTGAAGTATGCGTAAACAACTGCATTTTCATCACTACCTTTCTCATTCGTTTATGCACCATCGTGTGATTGTGCAGTGGTTAAGGGTAAAGCACCAGACATCACTTTTGCAAATCAATAAACCTAACTGACCAGTAACCCAGCTTCACGCAGGAATCGACTTGGATTTTGTCTATAGCTCAATGCTAAACGACGCTTCGCACGCGTAATGCCCACATAGAACAATCTTCGCTCCTCATCGGCAACTGCATCATGAGTTGGCAAAGTGCCTTCATTAACGCCAACTAAAAATACCTGCTCCCATTCAAGACCTTTCGCTGCATGCAAGGTTGCCAGTGTGGTTACAGGCATAACAGGTGGATTGTTTTGTTCTGCACGATCTTCCAATTCTCGCAAATAAGACCGTAGCGATTTTGGTGAAAAGGTTGAGTCTGCATCTAGTTCGCGAGCTAAATGCAAGAGTGCGGTGACGCCATCGGTAATTGCACTCGTAATAAATGGTTGCGATAAGGCGCGTAATTCATCCAGCCAATACACGCCTTCGGCAGGGATGACGGAGGCTTGGCGTACGCCTTTGAGGAAATCACGTACATCAGTTCTGTCAAAGAAGCGCTCGTTATCGCGCAATTGATAAGCAATACCTTGGGCTATGCAAGCTTTAGCTAATGAGTTCAGTTGCGAATTCGTTCTGGCGAGCACTGCAATATCCGAAGCTGGAGTTCCTTGTGCAGTTAATTTCTTAATCTCAGAAATCACTCCTGCAACTTCACTTGCTTCATCTTTATATTCTGTAACGACAGGGCGATCGCCATGGGCGTTAAGGGCAACAATCTCTTGACCCATTTCACCACTTCGCAGAATGCTATTTGCTGTAAAGATAATCTCAGGGGTCGATCGATACCCAGTGGTGAGGCGAATAACTTGTGCTTCAGGAAAGCGCTTCGTGAAATTATTAAGAAAAATGGGGGTTGCTCCAGCAAATGAATAAATAGTTTGAGCAGGATCCCCAACAACGCAAATCTCTTCTCGGTTTCCAAGCCAAGAATTTATTAAACGTTGCTGTAACGGTGAAATATCCTGATATTCATCAATTGTGAAATATCGATACTGGTCGTGAACTCTCTCTCGTACTTCACGCTCTTGTTCCATCATGGCTGTTGTAAGCAACAAAACGTCTTCAAAATCAATCGTGTGCTCTTGTCTCATGAGTGTTTGATAGGCATCGAACACTTGAGCTATCTGCCCTGGATTAATCCGATTGCGTTCAGAACGATCTTTAGTCTCTTCAATGTAATCTGAAGGCGCAATCATGGAAACTTTTGCCCACTCAATTTCTGATGCAATATCACGCAGTAATTCTCGCGAAGTTACTGCAAGGCTCGAAGTAAGGCCAGCACGATCGATTGCCTCAGTAATAAATCCTGTTTTTGTCGTGAGCAAGTTAGGAGTTCTGCCTCCAAAAACTCCCGGCCAAAAATAGAGAAGTTGCTTGAGGGCAGCTGAGTGAATCGTTCGAGCAGCCACGGTTGGAAATCCAAGTGCACGAAGGCGTGTTCGCATTTCACCAGCGGCACGAGCCGTAAATGTAAGAGCCAAAACCTTTTGAGGGTTCATCACGCCGATTGCAGATGCATATGCGATTCGATGGGTAATGGCACGAGTTTTTCCAGTACCAGCACCTGCGATTACACAAACAGGACCACGAACAGCAAGAGCTACTTCACGTTGTTCGTTATCAAGGGCTGAGAGAATTTCTTCAGCACGAACTTCATGAGCTTCGCTCATGGCCTCCAGCTTTCGCCAGATTCGATTTCTCCCCCAAACCAATACTCAACCATTCGTCGGGCAACGCTGATTCGTGGAGGCAAAATCAACGTTCCATTAAGTACCGATGCCTGAAACTCTTCGCGTGAAAACCATTTAACGTCTGTAATTTCTTGTCCATCAGGTTTCGCATCCGATGGCTTTGAAGTAATTGCTTCGAATGCAACCATGATTGATGCTGGAAATGGCCACGGTTGCGATCCAAGGTATTTAACGGTGTGAACCTTTACCCCTGATTCTTCAGCAACTTCTCGAACAACACATTGTTCAAAAGATTCACCAGGCTCAACAAACCCCGCAAAAGTTGAATAGCGATTTTCAGGCCAGACGGGCTGATGACCAAGCAGAATGCGATCATCCAAGTCCTTGATGAGAACAATTACTGCAGGATCGGTTCTTGGGTAATGTTCACTTTCATCGACTGTGCAGATGCGAACTGCGCCACCTATGCCGGAGCGAGTTGGCGCACCACACCGTGCGCAATGTGGATGTGAGGTATGCCAATTGGAAAGTGCAATCGCATGAACAGCCAGCGCTGCTTCACGATCGGTAAGGTCAGCGGCCACTTGTCTTAATGTGCGTAGTTGTTCTTCATTATGTGATGTGACGTGAAATGCGAAATAACTTTCCCCAGTTTCTTGATCGATGCCCAAAAAATAACGTTCCCCATCGCCTGTTATCTCTTTTGCGGAGAAATAGATTAATTCTGAATCTGTGGCAGACAATTTTTCAGCGCTGACGATCACAATCTTTGCCTTCTCCCAAAGCTCATCAAGCTTTGCAGAATCAGTTCTCAGTTCGCTCGCGCGATCAATTGCATTTCGAGCAAGAACTAAGTTGCGAAGATAACCGGTGTGTGACTCTGGCGCGCTCATGATGGGTGACACTACTAGCATGGGGCGGTGCGCATCACCTCGTGGAATTTCCTGCATGGAATGACAATTCCCCCTTCGTCCCTACCCCCAGAACCAGGTGTTTTAGCCAATGCAATCACCGACCTGGGTAGCGATGTTATGGCACTCCAGGAAGTGGACTACTTACAAGACCGGTCTAATAAAGAAAATCAAGTCGCGAATATCGCTTCCCTTCTTGGCGCTAAATATTGGGCGTTTGCACCATCACTTACTGGGGCAACCGAATCCTCGTGGAGCAAAAAAATAGCAGAAGATCAAAAGTTGATTACTAACGCATCGGTGACCGGTTCGGCTGGCTACGGAATCGGTTTGATTTCTAAAATTCCGGTTACCTCGTGGCACCGCCTTGAACTTCGCGGCTCACCATTTGGACTATTACTCTTTCTTCCCATTGATGGGAAATTGAAGAGAACGTATATCCGCGATCATCCGCGGTCTGCCATCGCCGCCGTTTTAGAAAACGGTTGGCTCATTGTTAATACGCATCTTTCATTTATTCCTATTGTCAACTCTTTTCAACTATCAAAAATTAAGAGATGGATCAAACGTCTCCCTGTAAAAGATAAATCTAAAATAATTCTCCTGGGAGATTTCAATATGTTGGGTGGATTGCCAGCGCGCACTCCATTCTGGAATTCACTTGCAAAAATGAAGACGTTTCCAAGTTGGTCACCAAAAACGCAACTCGATTACATTCTCTCTCAATCCGTTGCTAGCGAAGATGTTATTCACCACCAAGCTCAACACTGTGGGCTCAGTGATCACTTACCAATAACAGTTGAGATTAATACTTCTCTAATAGTGTAATAAGCCCCGATTCATCGAGAAGATTAGCTGGACCATCAGTGATCGCCGTCGGCACGTAATGAAATGCCGCTTTGACCTGATCTACATGTACGCCTTGCAATTTGGCCCATGCTAAACGGTAAATTGCTAATTGAATGGCAGATGATTCTCCCAATTTCTTGGAGCCCGTTTTCCAATCTATAACTTCGAAGTGATCGCCTTCTTTGTAAATCGCATCGATTCGACCTCGGACCAAAACTCCTGCAATAACGGTTTCAAAAGGCACTTCTACCGCGTATGGCTGGCGAGTGGCCCACGTGGAAGCTAGCCATTTCTCTTTCAACTCCTCCAACGTTTGGTCGGGTTCGAGTTGATCTAATGAATCTAAATCGTCATCATCAAAGAGAGTTGCTTGTCCAAAATATTTCTCAACCCATAAGTGAAAGATTGTGCCTCTGCGTGAGTACTCATCTTGCGGCCGAGGCATTGGACGCCGTATTGCTAACGCTAATTCTTGCGGATTCTCGCGTAAGGCAACCAGTGCCGATACGGACATCCGAGGGGGAAGTAATACCTGTGCGGCAACTTTCTTGCGCGCTAATTCGGCAATCAGTGCGTTGGCATCGCGAACCCACGATGCAACTATTGGATCTGATTCTTGACCTAAGCCATGCGGAGAACTCGCACGAACGAGCGCAATTTCGGAATCAAATGCATCTCGTCGCTCGCCCAGCGGATCGCGTGGCCAGATACCTGTGAGTGGATTCTCCAGTTTCGGATTTTGCGCATCGGGATCTGTTACTGTGAAATCTGAAAGTAGCGTTCCACCTTCTGCACGTGCAATCTCAACAACTCGCTCATACAACTCACTTGGTTGCACAGGTTTTGTGCCATCTCTCCAGTAGGAAGTAGTACAGAGAAGGTGAGTGCGAGCCCGAGTGACTGCAACATAGCCCAAGCGAATTTCTTCAATGCTCTTTAAATCATCACACACTTTAGAAAAGGCATCAAAAACTTTCTTTATTTCAGTATTTGATTCGCAATGATCTATCGAGAAAGTTGGAAGTTCCGATGCATCACCACGCAATGCAAAAGGAATGTGCTTCTCATTGGTGAGCCAATTGTCTTTTTCCTTATTTCCTGAACTTGGAAATGTTCCATCTGCCAGACCAGGCACTGCAACAACATCCCATTCGGCACCTTTTGCGGTGTGGATTGTCAGAATTTGAACAACATCGCGTCGGACCTCTGGAGTGCCTGATTTAAGTCCACCTTCTTCGGAACCGGCCACATCTAGCCACGTGAGAAATTCTGAAATTGTGCCGCCGGCTCTGGAAAACTTGGAGGCTTCGTCGAGGAAGCGATCGAGGTGGCGACGGCCATTATGTACCCCATCACGAAGAGCAACTTCAACATCGAGGAATAAGTAGTTTTCTATTTCTGAAATAACGTCAACAAATGAATTACTGGCTCTTGAGCGCAGGCGTCTTAGATCGGCTGCAAAGTTAAGTAATCGTGAAAACCCGGTAGGTGAGAAAGTTTTTTTATCTGCGTTTTCTATTTCATCAAGGGCGTCGATAACGCTTCCCATGAATTGATCATCAGCTTCTTCTTGCATGGGATTGCCCGCAACAATTTTTGCTATCTTGCCTTTGGAGTTCTCGTGCGATTGATCTGAGCGAGCCCGACAATATCTACCTAATGCAGAAATGTCGGCTGCACCTAAATTGATTCTTGGGCCAACAAGGTGCCGCATGAGCGAAGCACCCGCCTCAGGGTCTGTAATGACTCGTAGTAAAGAGATAACGTCGGCGACTTCTGCAACATGAATTAATCCGCCCACTCCTAATACTTCAACAGGAATCTTTGCTTTTCGAAGTGCTATTTCTATTTCTGCAATTTGAGAGCGCTTACGAACAAGTACTGCAAAAGATGTACGTTGATTTTCTGGTGCGCTTTCTCGCTCAGAGCTGAACCACAGCGGGGTGAAATATTCGGCGATGGCGTTAGCTTCTGCTTCTATTGATTCAAAGATTCCACATGCCAAGTTTCCAACTCCCGCTCCTTCTCGAGCGACAAGCGGAGCAACTTCAACAGGGATCATTTGGCGTACTTGCTCTGAAATAGCATTTGCAACATTGAGAATTATTTGATCATTCCTAAACGTTGTTGACAGTGAATATAGTTTGGGCCCTTTTTGCCCTGATATTTTTGGAAAACTTGAATCAAAAGAACCGATGGTGCCAGCAGATGCTCCACGCCATGTATAGATGGCTTGGCATGGGTCTCCCACCGCCATGACCGGGTGGCCCGCTCCAAATAGGGATGAAAGCATGCGGACTTGGGATTGCGATGTGTCTTGATACTCGTCGAGCAAAACTATTTTGTAACGTGATTTCTCAATCTGCGCCACCTCTGGAAATTCTTCACTAATTCTTGCGGCCAACGACATCTGATCATCAAAGGAAAGTGAGCCATCTTTTTGACGGTTAAGAGTAAAGGCACTGACCATCGGCAAAATTGCTATCCGTTGAGTAAGAACTTTGCTCACATTACGTACTGACTCATTGGACTTGACGCCCATGGATTCGATTTTTTCTAGAATCGGTTGCGAGTATTCGATGATTTGTTCAGGACTTACTTGATGTTCTTGAATAAGCCGAGTGAGGCCAATGACATCTTTAATTACTGTACTGAGTGCACTTTGTGATCGGAACTCATCATCGGGCCAATTTCTGACTAAGTCAGATGCCATCTGCCAGATAGCAGCCTCTCCTAAGGGTTCTTCATTTGCATCAATGCCGTAGCGAATTGAATGCTCGCCAAGAAGTCTTCCGGCATATGAGTGATAAGTCATCACATGCGCATCGACTGCCGTGTTCTTTGGTAATAGTCCACTTGCTCGTAATTGACGCAAGCGACCCCTAATTCGAATTCCCAGTTCTCCCGCTGATTTGCGAGTAAAAGTTAATCCCAATATTTCATCAGGAGCGACCAAGCCATTGGCGACTAAATAAAGCACGCGAGCACTCATAGTCTCTGTCTTACCTGAGCCCGCGCCAGCTATCACTACTGCTGGCTCAAGAGGGGCGGAAATAATCGCAGACTGTTCGGCTGTCGGAATTCGCATCCTGCTATCAACGGTACTGAGCGCTTTAGCAATATCTAAAGGTGAATATCGAATGTGTGAACTCATTCCATCACCATCCGACCATCGTTTTGGATGGGGCAAGCGCTACGAACGGCGCAATTTTTACAGCGATCATTGATGGTTGCTAAAAATTGATGGGCCCCCATGGCCTCTGCAATTACTTGAATTTCCTCTTTAAATTCCTCTGTTTTTACACCAATAGATGGTTGATTTCGCAAGGAAGCATCAACACTTTTGGAGGCTAAATAGACTAACTCGGCGCCCGCACTTTCTTTGCTTTCATGGTGCTCAGTAAAACCACCTTCGGTAACAGCAAGTTGGTATGCCAACATTTGCTTATTAACACGCGCCTCTTCTTTTGTGATGATGCTGGAGCCAGTTTTGAAATCAACAATAAATAGAGCACCATCTGCCCCTACTTCTAATCGATCTACGCTTCCTCGAATTCTTGCTCTACCGATGACAATGTCGAATTCGACTTCTACTCCAACGATCTCACGTTTGTTCAACGCTTGGTTGTGGTAAGCGACAAACTTATGAAGCATGTCAACTGCACGACTTAATTGCGTTGCACTTACCCAGCCAGTATTTGGATCAATGAGCTTCCAAGCGTCGCTGAGATTTGAAACTAAATCGGCCTCGGTTAAATTTGGTTCCTCCTTCATGCGTGCCGCAAATGCGTGTATCGCAGAACCTAAAACTTGAGCGGTGCTATCACCGTTTGTTCCGCCACTTTTTTCAAGGAACCATTTAACTCCGCACTCTGTAAAACTCTCTGCGCTACTTGGAGATACCGGAACAACGGCATCCGCGGCAATGATGGGTTCATTGGTGCTCAGCGGAATGACTCCAGACCACGATTGAACATCTGCCTCAGATAGTCCTTCATTAGCTAAACGTTTAAGAAGGGAGGCTGAAACATCTGCTTCTTTTTTGCCAAGATGACTTCGTAATTGCGCAACTAAAGATGATGGTGTTATCGGGCGTGGAACTTGAGTCATCTCTGGTTCTTGGCTCCACTCACCCAAGACGTGAGTTGAGATTTCTTCAAAGAAAGATGATGGCTCTTCTTCATCTTTTTGAACAGCGGTTGTAATAAGGGTTGATTTAGCACGAGTGAGCGCTACGTAAAGTAAGCGTCTTTCGTCGTGGGCAAGACCATTTGCAGTTAAGACATCGAGCTCGGCGCGCGGTAATCCACCGTGTCTGGCTCTCTCAACTAAACGCTCACTTCCTAGTAGTGATCCGCGTTGTCGTAAATTCGGCCATGTACCTTCTTGCAGACCTGCAACTGCAACAATTTCCCATTCGCGACCTTTAGATGCATGAATAGTTACTATCTCAACAACATCTGGCCTTTGACCTTTTGCAGTTATTGCATCGCCAAGAATGTCTTCCTTGGAAATTTGGGCTATGAAACTTTCTGCTTTTGAATGTGGAAAGCGCTCGGCAAATCTGCGGGCTTCTTCAAAGAGTTGCATAACTGCATCGAGATCACGATCTGCCGATGCACCTCGCAAGCCACCGCGTAACGCTTGTTTTCTCCAACTCTCACTCAGCGCAACACCATCACTAGTGCGCGCATTGCTCCAGATCTCCCATAATAAATCTTCAGCCTGCGTATTTTTCTTGCGCAGGATTTTTCGTGCGCCCTGAAGTAATTGATAAATGTTTGTCAGCGATTGCGCACCTTCAATCGGAATATCGCCCTTATCAATGGCATCATGCAACATGACTGACCCTGGACGTAAATCATCTTCTTGGCGAGATGACAAAAGCGCACGTCGCATTCGACGAAGTGAAACAGAATCTGCTCCACCAAATTCACTAAGTAATAATCGTTCACAATTGTGAACTGACAATTCTTTCGAACCAATTGCAATTTCAGCGAGCAATAGGAAAGGTGCAATCGCAGGATTACCAGATAGCGCTTGAGTTTGCGATGAAACGGGAATTGATGCCTGCGCAAATGCTCTCCGCAGTGCGTTGGCTTGGGCCCCTGGAGTTCGCAAAATAACTGCCATCTCATTCCATGGTGTTCCATGTATTAAATGTGCATATCTCAATTGGTAGGCAATAAATTGCGCTTCTTCACTTTGCGAACGAAAGCGCCCGACAATCACTGCTGGATCGCTATTTTTTCGCTCCACCACCTCACACGTGCGCGCACGTTGTGGAGCGCTACCTTTGAATTGTGAAGATATCGCCATACCAACGTTGAATATCTCTGGCACACCTCGGAAAGATTGAGTAAGAACTATCTCTTTACCGATTGCACGATAGTGATCGAGCTCAACATCGAGTTGATCAGGGTCAGCTCCTCGAAAGCGTCCTACTGCGCTATCTGCATCAGCACATAACACCAAGTCAGAACCTGCAAGCTCGCGCAATAATTGCCGTTGAGCAGGATCGCTTTCTTGGAATTCGTCAACCAAAATAGTCGTAAATCGCTCACGTAGTTGAGTCGTAATTTCTGGATTCGTTTTTAGATGTCTATAGGCCTCGATGACAATTTGGCTTGGGTCGATTCTTAATTTTGCATCCCCTGCTGATTCTGACTGCAAAGTCATGACATCGAGATATTGCTCCCAAAATGCACTGGCTGGTTTCCAATATGGCTCACTAAATTCTGCGCTGCTTTTCGCAAGATCTTGTGGCGACAATCCGCGTTCAGAGGCGCGCAAGATTAAGTCTCGAAGTTCGCGAGCAAATCCATGAGTTGTAAGTGCCTTTTCTAAATCTGCTGGCCAATATTTCTTTGTACTTGCAATATCGCCTTCAAGCAATTGGGTAATGAAATATTCTTGTTCTGGACCTGACATCAGAATTGGTTCAGGTGCATCTACATGAGATTTCATTTTTAATATCGAATAAGCAAGCGAGTGAAAAGTCCGAGCGAGTGGCTCGTGCATGATTGCCGTTGTTCGTAGCGCAACCGCATCACGTAACTCAGATGCTCTCTCGCGCCCGTACGTTAAAAGCAATATCGAATTTGGATTTTGGCCATCTGCAATACGTGAAAGTGCAGATTCAACAAGTAGCGTGGTTTTTCCTGTGCCGGGTCCTGCAAGAACGACAAGTGGAGACCCGCGATGTGCGATAACGCTTTTTTGCTCATCAGTAAAAGTGAGTTCTTTTATAAGAAGTGGCCGGCGAACTAACTCACCAACAAGCCCCACACTGTCTTTGCTCACAAGGCCATTTAACCCGAGCGAGGTGACATTAAGCCCAAATGACTACTGATTGGCTTTCTTGGCGCGTGCGGTGAGGCGAGCGCGCTCGTCTCCGTTAAGGATCACCTTACGAATTCGAACCACTGCAGGAGTGACCTCTACGCATTCATCCTCACGGCAAAACTCAAGAGCACCTTCCATGTTGAGCTTCTTAGGTGGAATTAAGCGCTCTGTTTCATCGGTTCCAGAAGCGCGCATGTTAGTTAATTTCTTTTCGCGAACACAGTTAACGTCCATATCTTCTGAACGTGAGTTCTCGCCAATGACCATGCCTTCATACACTTCATCGCCTGGCTCAACGAAAATACTTCCGCGATCTTGTGTTCCATACAAAGCGTAAGAAGTAACTGAGCCCATGCGATCTGATACCAACGAACCCGTTGCGCGAGTACGGATATCTCCGTGCCAAGCTTCGTAACCATCAAAGACGTGGTGCAGTAAACCTGTTCCGCGAGTTTCGGTAAGAAACTCAGTTCTGAAACCAATCAAACCTCGAGATGGGACGCGATAGTCAAGACGAATCCAGCCAGTGCCATGGTTAACCATTTGCTCCATGCGACCTTTACGTAGCGCCATCAATTGAGTAAGTACACCCAAATATTCTTCCGGTGCATCAATAGTGAGAGATTCCATTGGCTCGTGAATTTTGCCATCAATTTTCTTAATAACTACTTGTGGTTTTCCTACGGTTAATTCAAAACCTTCGCGCTTCATGATTTCAACAAGAACAGCTAACTGAAGCTCTCCGCGACCTTGTACTTCCCATGTATCTGGGCGATCAGTGTTAAGAACGCGAAGTGAAACGTTACCTACGAGCTCTGAATCTAGGCGACCTTTAACTTGGCGCGCTGTTAATTTAGAACCGCTTTTCCCAGCAAGTGGAGATGTATTAATACCAATAGTCATGGATATTGATGG
>CAFAAR010000010.1_pt1 | contig 18828 bp, 20 predicted proteins | sample 7267641 | NCBI WGS metagenome assembly CAFAAR01 (sample SAMEA6813991, study PRJEB35770) | uncultured Actinomycetes bacterium | biome: Freshwater; feature: Freshwater reservoir; material: water | place: Czech Republic | collected 2017-08-18 | depth 30m m
ATTATTAGTATTTCAACCTCCGGTGTGAGTGCTTTCATAGACATAAACGGTGCAATCACGCAGGAAACAAAATTGGATAGCGCAGCATCCATACAAAAATCCGTGGAGCTTTCCAACGGATCAACCTTTAGCGACAAAATGGGGTGGCGTGGGGAGTGGATACTTATCTTTATTCCTACCCTTGCATGGTTTATAGTGTCACGCGTGAGATTGAAACGTTCATGAACGCACTCGTGATAATCCCTACCTACAATGAAGCGGAATCAATCATGGCCGTTATTGACAGCCTCTTATCACTTCGCGAAAACGTCGAAATCTTGGTAGTTGATGACGGCTCACCAGACGGAACCGCCGATATCGTTAGTTCCCGAGGGTTACCAAGGATTCATCTTCTCTCGCGTAAAAGTAAAACTGGTTTAGGCGGCGCCTATCGCGCTGGCTTCCTTTGGGCCTTGAGCAAGAAACGATTCAGCCATGTCGTCACCATGGACGGTGACGGTTCTCATCGTGCAATTGACTTGTCTCTCATGTTATCCAAGGCAGAAACGGTTAATTCTGTTGTTTTCGGTACTCGATGGATGCCTGGTGGAGCGATCATCAATTGGCCCAAAAGTCGCCAATTTCTTTCCAAAGCTGGCACTCGATATGCGAAATTCGCTCTCAAAATCAATTTACGAGACCTTACAGGTGGATTTCGCGTTTATCCCATTTCTCTTTTAGAAGATCTAAACATTTCATTGATTCAATCTGAAGGTTATTGTTTTCAAATCGAAATGGCTCGAGCTTGCGTTGCCCACGAAAATATTCTTATCGAATCACCGATTACTTTTGTCGAAAGAATTGCGGGAGTATCGAAGATGAGCAGATCTATTGTTGTGGAGGCGCTGTGGCGGGTAAACGTCTGGGGCTTCATGCGTAGGTTCGGTAATAACGCCGATAAGTTACATTATGTAAAGTAAACCATTCACGGACACGCCTAGCACTTCCCTGACTCTAGGCTGGCTACTCATAATCAGAGATAGGCGGACAAGCGCACACGAGATTGCGATCCCCGAAAGCTCCATCAATACGACCCACGGTTGGCCAATATTTTCCTGATCTACCCATAATTTCCCCTTCAGGTATACCCATAGGAAAAGCAGCTTGAGCTCTGGAATATGTTCTATCCCAAGAATCAGAACACACACTCATTGCTGTATGTGGCGACCTTCTCAAAGCTGATTCTTCAACTTTTCTTACTCCAGTTCTTATCTCTTCAATTTCTCTATGTATAGCGATCATCGCTTGTACGAACCTTTCCAATTCAGCGCTATCTTCACTTTCGGTTGGTTCAATCATCAGCGTTCCTGGTACCGGAAAACTCATCGTAGGTGCATGAAATCCATAATCCATTAATCGTTTTGCGATGTCATCAACAGTGACACCGGTTTCTTTTGTGATATCTCTAAAATCAATAATGCATTCATGCGCAACCAAACTATTAGCCCCTGTATAGAGCACTGGAAAATATGGTTTCAAGCGGTGGGCTAAATAATTAGCAGACAAAATTGCAACTTGCGTTGCATGTGTTAATCCATCTCCCCCCATCAACCGAATATATGCCCATGAAATCGGCAAAATTGACGCTGAACCAAATGGAGCCGCACTAATTGGTCCAGGTCCTGTTGCAGGACCAGCAGTCGCATCCATCGGATGATTGGGTAAGAAGGGAGCTAAATGATCTTTGCAGATAACAGGTCCAACTCCCGGTCCTCCCCCTCCGTGCGGAATGCAAAATGTTTTGTGCAAATTCAGATGCGAAACATCCGCGCCAAATTTTCCCGGTTGCGCCAATCCCACTAAAGCGTTGAGGTTTGCACCATCGACATACACTTGGCCACCCACATCATGAATGAGTCCACAAATATTTCGTATCTCAGTTTCGAACACTCCGTGGGTAGACGGATATGTCACCATAAGCGCAGCGATATTCACTCCGTGATGCGCGATTTTGGCTCGCAAATCTTCCACACTGACATTGCCTTCGGAATCACACTCAACAACTACTACTTGCATTCCGGCCATAACCGCACTTGCTGCATTGGTGCCATGTGCACTCGAAGGGATCAAGCAAATTTTACGAGCACTATCGCCTCGAGAATCGTGGTAGTTGCGAATCGCCAATAAGCCAGCAAATTCACCTTGGCTGCCAGCATTGGGCTGCAAAGAAACAGCGTCATAACCAGTTATAGAGATCAACCAATCACTCAGTTCAGCTATCAATTGGCGAGATCCAGCACTTTGATTTAGTGGCGCAAATGGATGCTGATTCGCAAATTCTGGCCACGTAATTGCTTCCATTTCAGTAACTGCATTAAGTTTCATCGTGCAAGAACCAAGTGGGATCATGGTGCGGTCTAACGCCAAATCGCGGTCAGATAAAGTCCGCAAATAGCGCATCATGGTTGTTTCAGAACGATTTCTACTAAATATCGGATGAGTGAGAAATGCAGTAGTGCGGATCAACTCTCCTGGTATTGAACTGGAAAGGGAATCTTGCGCAACCACATCACTTAGTCCGAATACCGAGGCAAGATTACTGAGAACCACACCATCTGTAGTTTCATCGAGTGAAAGGCCCACTCGCTTAGCATCAATAACTCTAAGGTTTATGGATTTGTCGCGAGCTGCACTATGAATCTTCTCGGCATCGGAGACGTTGATTACTAAAGTGTCAAAAAATGAATCCGAAAGTAAGCTATATCCATTTGCGACTAGCGCTTGGGCTAGAGCTTTAGTTTGATTATTAACTCGCGTAGCAATAATTGCTAATCCTTCTGGTCCATGCCACATCGAATAAAAGGCGCTCATCACTGCAAGCAATACTTGTGCTGTGCAGATATTGCTCGTTGCCTTATCGCGCCTGATATGTTGCTCTCGAGTTTGCAACGCTAAACGAAAACCAGCATTTCCTGCATCATCCACACTTTGACCAATCAAACGGCCTGGCATAGATCTCTCTAATCCCATTCTGACGGAGAGAAAACCCGCGTGTGGTCCACCAAACCCCATGGGAACTCCAAAACGTTGCGCAGACCCCACTGCGATATCGGCACCCCACTCCCCTGGTGGTTTGAGAATGGTTAAAGACAATAAATCACTTGCAGCGATAAGCAAACCATCGCGCTCGTGCACCCGATTAGCCAGTTGCTGATAATTGTCCACTACCCCATCAGTACGTGGGTACTGCACTAAAACACCGAAAATATCCACCTCTGGCGGGAGGGCATCATTCATTGCGTCGAAAAGTTCTACCGTGATCCCCAAGGGTTTTGCACGAGTTTGGACAACGGCAATAGTCTGGGGATGCACATGCTTATCAATCAAAAATTTTGCGCTATCGGTGCCTTTACATACTCGACGAGCCAACGTCATTGCTTCTGCAGCGGCTGTTGCTTCATCCAGCATCGATGCGTTTGCGATAGGTAGCGCGGTTAAATCGCAAATCAAGGTTTGGAATGCAAACAAAGCCTCTAAACGTCCTTGTGAAATCTCAGGCTGATATGGCGTGTACGCCGTGTACCAGGCAGGATTTTCCAAAACATTGCGAAGGATGACCGGTGGCGTAATTGTTCCGTAGTAACCACAGCCGATAACTGAGGTGAAGTTACTATTCTTGTTTGCAAGCAACCGCAATTCCGAGATAACTTCTGGTTCAGTTGCGGGCGCGGGTAACAGTTTTTGCAGCTTTTCCGTCATGGAAATCGACGCTGGAACAACATCCGCGATAAAAGTTTGCATTGAGGAATACCCCAAAGCCGTCAGCATTTCTAATTCTTGTTCTTGATTAGGGCCGATGTGGCGACGCTCAAAAGCGTCGTAATGTAATGTCATCTGGCCCTGCTCCCCTCGACTCAAAGATGAATCTGCTCAGGGAAGCAGGATATTGGGGATTAAGCCCCTTTGCGCTTCCTACGTTCTGCGAGTTCATCACTGTCAACATTGTCATGGCCGACAACAGTTTTACCGTTTACCTCGCCCTGCAAGGTGGCTAAGGAGCCTTCAACTTCGCTCCACACTTTGCCAACGGCAATTCCGAAAACTCCTTGGCCGCCCGCAAGTAAATCAATAATTTGATCTGGACTGATGCATTCGTAAATCGAAGCTCCATCGCTCATCAAGGTGATAGCTTCCAATTCCTTGACTCCACGTTCACGAAGGTGATTGACTGCGGTACGAATATTCTGCAATGACACTCCCGCATCCAAAAGTCTCTTCACAATTTTTAAAACCAAGATGTCGCGAAACCCGTAGAGTCTTGATGAACCAGAACCCATAGCTACGCGAACGCTAGGTTCAACTAATCCTGTTCGTGCCCAGTAATCTAATTGACGATATGAAATGCCAGCTGCAGAACATGCCGTTGCGCCACGGTAACCGATTTCGTCGGTTGGGCTTAGATCGTCCATGCGGGGAACTCATTTCTAACGGGGAATGCGATAAGGATAGAAGCAGTATCTGCCTCCGGCAATGACCGACACGACTCCAAACCTCAAGTAGAGGTTAACGGTTTCTGCGCCTACCTCGGAGCGCATAGAGGTAGAGAACGCAGAATACGAGGAGTCCAGCACAGACCGAGAGCTTGCCAACAACCCATGCAGTCGGGCTCACAACCAGTAAAACGATGCCCAGAAAAGAAATACCGGCCATCGCAGAAGCGCACTGACGCAAACCTCGCTCCCCTCCAAAAGAGGCGATGAGAGGCGCTAGAACTGCGATCACAAGGAGAGCGAGAGCAAGGCACCGCAATAACCAGATGAACTGCTTAGAAAGAGTGAGCTCATCCACACCAATAAATGTTGCCACCGAATCTGGTTTAACCAGGATGGCAACAGCGCTAAGAAAGCAGATTGTTGCGCCAATACGCAAAATCATCGCCACCCGATGAATCAACATTGGATGAAGGTAACTCCTCCCGTGTGTCCGCGTCTATAGCTCCCGAACGCGAGAAAGGACCTTAGCTGAGAAAATCTTCTGGGTTAATCTGATCCAAAAATTCCTTAAACTTCTCAACCTCTTCATTTGCAACCGTAGGGCCCGGTTCGGGTATATCTATCCCGGCTTCGTCCATCAATTCTTGCGTCGTCCAAATAGCTGTATCTGTGCGCAGGGCTAAGGCAATCGCATCCGAAGGCCGGGCTGAGATTTCAATTTTTCGGCCCTCCTCATTATGGATGATCAAGTTGGCGTGGAAGATGCCTTCTTCCACCTTTGTTATATGAACAGCGCTCAAAATTCCACCTAGGCCATCAAGGAGATCCTTCATCAAATCATGAGTAAGCGGCCTCGGAGGTTCAACTCCTTGCTGAGCAAATGCAATAGCTGTCGCTTCAACCGCCCCTACCCAAATTGGTAGAAATTGCGTGCCATCAATGTGCTTCAATAAAACGATGGGTTGATTCGACGGCATCTCAACGCGAACCCCGACCACTTCAAGGGCGATCATGTTTTAACGAAGACGATGCAATCCCCCGCGAACGAGAGATGCATGCAACCGAATTGATAGTGAGGCAATTTCGCGTTGAACTTCTTCGGCGCGAGCTTTAGCTTCTGTGCTTTTCTGTCTTACTAAAGGTGTTATCACTTGTTCAATCAATCCAATTTCGCGATCTGCTGCCGATTTAAAAGAACGTAGGTGTCTAGGTTCGATTCCGAATCCTGCCATCTCAGCAACAGCCTTAGCGATCGCTAATGCATCGCCGTCATAGTGCTTGCCACGAGGTGCGATTAACCCATAAGACTCAAGTTCTACTAATTGAGAATCAGTTACTCCGCTAGAGGCCAGCAACTCTTCACGAGATAAACGCATCTCACTGCTTTGACCAAAACTAGAGGGAGCTAACTCTCCATCAATAGTTGCTAGGCGAGGTGTTGGCGCAGTACTGGCACTTTGGGCTGGTTGGAGCCCTCTATCGAGTGCATCAAGGTTTTCCTTGATGACGCGCAAAGGTAAATATTGATCCCTTTGCGCTAATAGGACGTAACGTAATCTTTCTAAATCCGTGTTTGTGAATTTGCGATATCCCGAGGGTGTGCGTTGAGGTTCAATCAATCCTTCAGATTCAAGGAAGCGAATCTTAGAAATAGTTATGTCGGGGAAATCTGATCGCAATTTGCTTAACACTTCGCCAATACTCAAATACGCGCGCGCCGGAACAGCCATCATTTTCCCCCAAAATAGAGCATGTGGAATTTACCAATTTGAATTTCGTCTCCTGTTGTTAAAGGAGAATGTGTTACAGAAAGATTATTGACATATGTACCATTCAAACTTCCAGCATCATCTAAAAAATAAACACCTTCAACCAAAGAGATTCTTGCATGCTGGCGAGATACGGTGACATCGTCAAGGAAAACATCACTGTCGTTTGAACGACCAATCGATCCTCCGTTGGCGATTAAGAAGCGCGAACCTTTGCCAGAACCGCGATGCACAATGAGCATTGCGGTTTTCGGAGCAAGAGCATCCAACGTTTTCTTATCATCATCAGAGAGGAGTTCTAGGTTTTTCGACAAACGCAGTTGCGGGGAATTCTCAACTACCTGGCGAAGACCTAGGTGGAGTGTGGAGGTGAGGTCTCGTTCTGGTTGTGCAGTAGCCACGAAATCTCCCTCCTCAACATCAGGTTAAGGGTGACACTAGAGATTTAACGAGACAAGGTCAAGCGGTGATTTGTGCGTATTCCTGTGCTGAAAGTAGGCCAATTTGGTCACCTGTTAGCTCAATTTCAACCAACCAACCTTCACCGTAAGGATCGGAATTCACCTTTTCCGGAGCTGCGGTCAGCGCTGTATTTACGGCAAGAACTGCTCCTGTTACTGGCGAATAAATTTCGGAAACGCTCTTGGTTGATTCAACTTCTCCGCAAACTTGCCCTGCAGAAACTTTGTCTCCAATATTTGGTAGTTGTACGTACACGATGTCTCCTAGTGCACTTTGCGCGAAATCTGTAATGCCCATCCGAACTCTGTTCGTGGACGAAATCGCTTCAACCCATTCGTGTTCCTTCGTGTAACGCAACAACTCAGGAATATTCGACACAGTAATCGCTCCAATTCTTCATTTCCAGCCCACGTGGTTCACAGCATGTATCCATCCTGCCAGTTTCCAACCAGGCAAAGATAGCCCTACTTGGCCACTCTCCCTTGTTTCCACGCTATAGCGCAATATTGAATCCCCGTAACTAGGTAGAGACCCACTCCCCACAACGCGAAGCTCCAGCCAATCACAAAACTCATAGAACCCAGAGTCGAATGATGAGTAGCTAACAATAAAAATGGAAAAGCGTAAAGGAGATTGAAGGTTGCAGCCTTGCCTTCATATGTAACAGTCAAAAGTGGAAGCTTTCGTCTCTTAAGATCGATACTAACCAGAGCCAACACAATGTCTCGACCGATAAGTAGAAGAACAAACCAGATTGATAGCGCATCTCGCAGATACAAGGCAATCAATACAGCCACAATGTAAGCACGATCTATGGATGGATCTGCGATTTCGCCAAATCTGGACGTTTGATTCCAGGCTCTGGCGATTTTGCCGTCAAAGTAATCACTTGCACCACCGAGAGCCAACACAAAAACTGCCCATGCATCAGCATGCCAATGCAGGCTCACATAGAGAAAAATCGGTATTCCCAAAGCCCTTAAAAATGTCAGGCCATTGGGAACCGTCAATACCCGAGACAAAGCTATTCGCGCTCTCGAACTCGAACCGCCACTTGGACGGGAGTACCGGGAAAACCAAACTCTTCACGCAAGCGTCGTTCTATAAACCGGCGGTAAGAGGCTTCTAAAAAGCCAGTCGTGAATATTACGAACCTCGGTGGAGAAATACCAGCTTGGGTCGCGTACATAATTTTGGGTTGCTTGCCACCTCTCACCGGCGGAGGCGTAGCGGCAATGAGAGTTCCCAGGAAAGAATTAAGTCGGCTTGTCGGAACTCTACGTTCCCAACTGCCCAGCGCGGTTCGCAAAGCTGGTGCAAGGCGATCTCGGTGCCAGCCAGTTTTCGCCGCCAAGTTCACTCTCTGTGCCCACTCCACTTGATCAAGATGACGTTCAATTTCTCGATCTAAGTAATTTGCTCGGTCTTCATCCATGAGATCCCACTTATTCATCACGATAACCATTGCTTTGCCAGCATCTTCAACCATCGTAATGATGCGTAAATCTTGTTCTGAAATCGGAACGGATGCATCTAGAACTACAACTGCCACTTCACAACGTTCGAGCGCTATCTGTGTTCGCAACGTTGCATAATAATCCGTGCCACTTTGTTGATTCGCACGCCGACGTATTCCAGCTGTGTCGACAAATCTCCAGATCGACCCACCAATTTCAATAAGTTCATCAACAGGATCGCGTGTTGTGCCCGGAACATCATCGACCAACGATCGATTCTGCCCCGCAAGAATGTTCAATAAACTTGATTTGCCAACATTTGGACGACCTATCAACGCTACACGTCGATAACCATCTTGTACTTGCGCTCCACCCACTTCAGGTAAAACGTTGGTGATCAGATCAAGTAAATCACCACTGCCACGACCGTGAAGTGCCGATACGAAATGCGGCTCCCCTAATCCAAGATTCCAGAGAGCGTGTGCTTCTGTTTCATCAGTAGGTCCATCCACCTTATTTGCAATCAAGATGATTGGTTTCTTCATTTTACGTAGCTCTTGCACTAAAACATCATCTTCATCTAAGGCGCCAACTTGTGAATCTACAACGAATAATAAAACGTCCGCCTCTTGCATCGCGAGCTCGGCGCTTAAACTTACTCCGATAGAAATTCCGTCAGGTTTAGATTCCCAACCTCCCGTATCCATCACCATAAAATCTCGGCCGTTCCACGTGCATTCATATGTCACGCGATCACGAGTAACCCCAGGTGTATCTTCGACTATTGCTTCACGGCGCCCTAGGAAACGATTGATTAACGTTGATTTACCAACATTCGGCCGGCCCAACATTGCAACAATGGGAAGTCCCAAAAGACGACGTTCGCGCAATAATTCCCAAATTCTCTCTGCTGTTTCTTCTAGATTTAATGATGTTGAATCAATTTCAATGGCATCAGTTGCCATGGCTAAAGGTGAGGTTGTTCTGGTGGAATCAGTATGGTCGCGTTGCGCAAGTGATTGTGAAACTTTTTCCACCTCAGAAGGGTTCTCGTTTAGAACTAATTCAGCATCACGACGGAGAGCGCGCGCTTCTAAATCTGCAGTGAGAAAAACTTTCAATGCGGCATCTGGTGCAACTACGGTTCCGATATCGCGTCCTTCTACAACGATCCCGCGTTGAGCTTGTGCGATAAATTTCCTTTGCAGAATAAGTAATACATCTCGTACTTGTGGCATGGCACTAATATTGCTCACTCGGTCTGTTACTTCGGCGCTGCGAATGTACGCCGTAATGTCTACATCGCCGGCAAACAATTGTGGATTGGCAGGATCGCCAGTGAACTTTAAAGGTGAGTCAGCAAGCGCGCTAAGAATTTGTTCAGGGGTTGTCGCCTTCTTCTTAATTGCTAGCCAAGCAACGCCTCTATACAAAGCGCCGGTGTCTAGATAATTCCAATTAGCGCGTAGTGCAAGTGCTTTTGATGTACTCGATTTACCTGCACCGCTTGGTCCGTCGATTGCTACAACGATACCCATAGAACAAAGTCTACCCGTCTATGCGTTGATTACTTACGCACCTCATGAACACTCCACCCTCTGGAAGATAAATGTGAAGCAAGGATTGATGCATCATTGTGTGAAAGTGCGAGTGTTATAAGCCCAGTAAATTGACCGGGTGAATGTTCTATTGATAAATCTTCAATATTGACCTTGGCTTCGGCGCATTCGTGGAAAAGAGCTGCAAGTTGGCCGGGCTTATCTTCGATAACAATGGGCAGAAAATGGTAACTACGAACAACTCCCCCATGCTTTCCGGGTATTGCTTGGCGCCCCTTATTTCCGCCTTCGATGAATTTTTGCACTTCCTGCTTTTCATCAATCGTGGCAATTAATTCAGTGATGTGATCGTTGAGTTCCAACAAAAGCGGGAGGATATAAGTTTTGTTATCAGAAATTATTTCACTCCACATAAGGGCATCTGATCCAGCAATCCGGGTGGTGTCACGTAATCCTTGACCTGCAAGCGCCAGAAATTCGGGCTTGGCGCCTTGAAGCAGGTGCGCGACCAGCGAGGCTCCAATTTGGGGAAGATGGGAGACAAGGGCTACGGCCTGATCATGGGCTTGAGCATCCATGAGAAAAGCTTGACCACCCACAGTTGCGATAAGCCAGAGCACCTCCTCTATGACATCTTCGGCAGTTGCTGGGGTGGGTGTGTAAATCCAAGGACGGCCTTGAAAAAGATCGGCTCGCGCGGATTCAGGACCACCAATTTCCCTGCCAGCCATCGGGTGAGTACCGCAAAAACGTTGCGATAGGCCAGCCACTGTTGCAACTAAAAGGTTGGATTTAGTCTTAGTGCTTGCTATATCTATAAACGTCGACTTTGGGTTTAGTTGAAATTCATTATCAATGACCTGCTCGAGAGAGGAGGTCGGAATTGCAAAAATTGTGAGTTCAGCTTTGCCAGGTGGTGCTATTCCCACCAATTTTTGAGCTAACGCAGCACGTGGAGCGTCAATATCCGCCATTTCAACGCCGTGATTATGCCCAGCAAGGGCTAAACCAATGGAGGTTCCGACGAGTCCTGATCCAACGATGCGGACCTTCTTCATTGAGCGAGATCTTTACGCAAAGCAGTCGCGCCTCTGAGATATACGTGCGTAATTTCGCTCGCCAATCGATCGCTTTCACAGTGCAACATCACGCGAATCACCCGAGGGAGGGCGCCTGGTACGTCGATTTCAGATGCACAGAGCAACGGAACTGCTCCAAATCCGATCTCCCTTGCAGCAGCTGCCGGAAAATCTGCGGTCAAATCGGGAGTGGCTGTGAGGATGACAGATATAACGTGGAGAGTTGTAAGTGCATTCGCTTTCAACATGGCCGGCAATAACTCCATAACGCCAGAAGCGATTGCCTCGGCCGAATTGGCATCAACTTGAATAGCGCCTCTAATCGCCCTTGTGCTCATGGGATAAGGGTACTCCCCCTGGTTGCGAAGAGGTCGAAGACTTTCATGTCTTAGACGTAAATACTTTTACCGATATAACGTTATATGTATTTACACATATGCCCATACTTGCGCTTTGAGCGTAGATCAGCCGAATGATTTATAATATCGATAAATAGATATTATAGGTGACAGATAGGCGTACTTGCTGGGTAATAATATCGACAAATCTATATTTATCATGCACCCCACTAGAGATATAGCAATTTATCGATAATACAGTGCTACGGCAAAAATCGATTTAGTGTTAAAGACTTAAAACCTTACGTAGATTAATTAGTTCTACCTCATTGAGGTCTCGCCACCGGCCTTCTAAAATATCACCAAGGACAATGGGGCCAAATCGAGTTCTGACCAGACGAACAACCTCTACCCCCACTGCTTCCATGAGGCGACGGATGATGTGGTAGCGGCCCTCGTGAATCGTTACTTCGATCCATGTTGGCGACAAGGATTTGAAATCTAAAACTCGTCCTAACCCATCCTCTAGCTCGACCCCTTTCATAAGGGTTGATTCCACTCCCCTTGGGAGCGCTCCTACAAATTCGATGAGATAGGTTTTCTCTAACCCGTAAGAAGGGTGGGTTGCCCGAAAAGTCATTTCCCCATCATTTGTTAGCAAAATAAGGCCCTCGCTCTCCTTATCTAAACGCCCGACATGGAAAAGGCGCTCTTTGCGAAGGGAGATAAAGTCAGATAATGAAGGGCGTCCTTCTGGGTCATACATGGTAGACACAACGCCTCTTGGCTTATGAAGTGCAAGATAAGTCTTAGTCAAACTAGCAGTAATTGTCTCACCATCAACCATCACTTGATTGATGGCAGGATCAATCTTGCTGCCCATCTCTCGTACGATAATTCCATCGACGCTCACTCGCCCATCACCAATGAGTTCATCAGCGCCACGACGGCTGGTGATCCCAGCATCTGCGATGAGTTTATTGAGCCGAATTGAGGCCATGACAATTTCCATTCCAACCAGGGGAAAAACTGCTTATGGCCAGAGTCTAACGCTCAAAGCCCGAACTAGTTAATCGGTCAAAGAGTCCAGAACTTCATCCAAACGGTCTAAATCAGGCAGATACGGCGCTAAAGCTGGAAGATCTGACAAGGTATTAAGGCTCAAACGCTCTAAGAAAAAGCTCGTTGTGGCATACAAAATAGCCCCGGTTTCATGTTCCAGGCCGGCTTCTTCCACGAGTCCACGCGTGACAAGAGTTTTCATTACCGCTTCTACATTCACCCCGCGAATAGCCGATACCCGAGCTCGTGAAACTGGTTGACGATAAGCAATGACTGCAAGAGTTTCCAGGGCCGCCTGGGTTAATCGCGATTGTTGACCATCAAGAACAAAACTTTCCACAGCGCTGGAATACTCTGGTCGGCTGTAAAAACGCCATCCGCCCATGATCGCCTTGAGCTCGAAACCACGATCGCCGTAACTTTCACACAGGTCTGATAACGCTTGCGTGATCTCTTCGACAGGCTTTCCTAAAACATGGGCAAGGGTCATCTCCGTGACTGGTTCATCAACAACCATCAAGATGGCCTCTATCGAACGTTGAAGTTCAGGGTTAGACATTTGTAGGCTCCTCTGTTTCGTCCTGCTCTAATACCACGGGAATATCAAATTCATCACCGGCTGAGATTTCACCGGAAGCCGACCCAGTCCAACGTATCTGAAGCTCTCCCAGAGCGACCACTTGATCAAAACGCAAAGCTCCCTGGCGATACAGGTCCAGAAGAGCTAAAAATCGGGCAACTACAACAAGTGTGGTCTCTGCATCGGCCACCAAGGTTCTAAAATTCATTGATGTGTGTTTACGCAAAGTCTCAACCACCCATCGAGACTCTTCGGCGACGCTCACCAAAGGTAAGTGAAGATGTTCGATGGAAACCAACGGCGGGGTTTTAGGCGTTAAAACCCGCTCAGCTATAGCCGCAAAACGCTGGGCCCCAACCCCAATGAGAACTTCAGGCAGGAGCGCGGCCAGTGACGGGTCTAAAGCCACAACACGAGCGAAACTCTTATCAGCAATGGCGATACGTTCCTGGAAAGTAGATGCAATCTCTTTGAACGCCCTATATTGAAGGAGTCTGGCGAAGAGCAAGTCCCGAGCCTCTAATAATGCCAAATCACTTTCATCCTCGATCTCGCCACTAGGCAATAAACGAGCAGCTTTAAGATCAAGCAAGGTAGCCGCAACGACTAAGAACTCAGTGGCTTGATCCAATTTCCAGCCTTCACCAGATTCTTCCAAGGCGCGAATGAAGGCGATAAATTCGTCTGTCACCGTGCTCAATGCAACTTCGGTGATATCCATTCTGTGACGGGAAATAAGCTGTAAAAGCAGGTCAAAAGGACCATCGAAATTATCTAGATGAACAGCGAAAGCGCTCCCATTACTAGCATTCACATCGTGGGCGCTTGTTTCCATCAGCGAACCGTACTTCACATTTGCCCTTTACGCGCACTTGCTCTTCTCCAGTGTCGGTGCGTAGAGTCCGCCCATAAGGCGGCAGAGAGGTTTGACGTTAGATGGCTAAATCGACAATTGAGGACGATGTTGCGACTACTGCAACTCTCCTTAAAAGGGCACCCAAAAATTGGCCAATCCCTGCACCGTTAACAGAACATGGGCCCGCTCGAATAATCCCCATCGTTAATCAAAAAGGTGGTGTTGGTAAAACTACGACCACAATTAATCTAGGTGCATCACTTGCCGAACTGGGACGCCGGGTACTTCTCGTTGATTTTGATCCACAAGGCGCACTCTCTGTGGGGTTAGGTGTAAATGCACACGAGCTGCGTTTAGAAGAAACCGTTTATCAGGTTTTGATGGATCCGCAGTCTGACATCGAAAAAATCATCCTTAAAACTTCCGTACCTGGAATGGATCTCTTGCCAGCGAATAAGGAGCTTGCTACAGCAGAAGTTACCTTGGTCAACGAAATGGGGCGTGAAAATTTCCTCAAGCGCACTTTAGAGAGCGTTCGTGATTATTACGATGTCATTTTGATTGATTGCCAACCAACTTTAGGTTTGCTCACACTTAACGCCCTCACGGCCGCAGATGGCGTGATAGTCCCACTGCAATGCGAGTTCTTTGCGTTGCGTGGTTTCGCGCAATTGCAAGAAAACTTAGAAAAGGTTCGCGCCAATCTCAATCCCTCTTTGAAACTTATCGGAATCTTGGCAACAATGTACGACAAAAAAACTTTGCACAGTAGAGAAGTTCTTGAGCGCATTCTGGAAGCTTTTCCGGATAGCGTTTTCGAAACAGTCATCGCCCAGACCGTGCGTTTCCCAGAAACCACTGTCGCAGGAGAACCAATAACAACGTATGCGGGAAGTTCAGGTGGCGCTGCTTCGTATCGTCGCTTAGCCCGCGAATTAATCGCTATCGGAGGATCACTATGAGTCGTAGAGCTAGTTTGCCAGGAGCAGATGAATTGTTCCGATCCACAACCCCCGCGTTGAGCGCAGTACGGGATGCATTGCCAGATTCGTCTTCCGTAGCACCGCAATCTGCAACAACACAAAGTGCAACGGCGCCCGTTATTAGATCTCAGAAAAAGGGTGTGCGTACAACGTCTCGACGTCGTGTTGCCAATGTAGATAGATCACCATCTGGTCGCGAACGACACGAAGAAAAAATCACGGTTTATCTTTCACCTGAGGAACTCTTTGATCTAGATCAGGCTCGACTTTTACTTCGTGGAGATTTAGGACTTGCAGCCGATCGCGGTCGTATTGTTCGCGAATCAATTGCTGTGATTATCGCTGACTTAGAAGCCAAAGGCGATCAAAGTATTCTCGCTCGCCGCTTAAGAGGTTTATAAGAGTTACCCGTGCGCCCTCGGGTGTGCAAGCGAGTATGTTTCACGGATTTTATCTATCGTGACAAGCGTATAGATTTGCGTGGTAGTCACAGATGCGTGACCGAGCAATTCCTGAACAACTCGTATGTCTGCTCCCCCATCCAGTAAATGAGTCGCATAAGAATGTCTAAAAACATGGGGAGATACTGCATCCTCCAATCCAACCGTTTTCGCAACATCAATAACAAACTGCCATGCCGATTGCCGACTTAACCTGGTTCCCTTTTGATTAAGAAAAAGAGCGCTACTCCCCTTTTTCGATTTCTCGCTTAATAGCGGTCGGAGCCTTACGAGATATTCAGAAAGCGCATGAGAGGCAAAACTTCCCAATGGTACATAGCGTTCCTTTGAGCCCTTGCCCATGAGCTTTACTGTTTCAACCGTTACGCCCTCTGCATTCAATTGCGAAACATCGGATACATCCAAATTCACAATCTCACTCACTCGAGCACCTGTCCCATAAAGAAGCTCTATGAGTGCATTGTGTCGAAGAGCAAGAACATCTGTAGAAGATTGCGTTGCAGCAATTAACGTTGATATTTGCCCAATCGTTAGCGCTTTAGGCAATTTCCTAGGAATCTTCGAACTTGGCAAATCTACGGTTGGATCAACACAAATATTGTCTTTAGCTAGATATCGAAAAAATGATCGCACTGTTGATAAGAACCGTTGTATCGACGCCTCTGATAGTGAGCGATTTCGTAAATGCACTGCGTACGCCAGTATGAATTGGGAATCAATAGTCGATAAATCCATCTGTCTTTCTTCACAGTAGGAAAGAAAGGAAATCAAATCGCGCTCATAAGCCTTCGTCGTGTTCAAGGAAAGGCCTCGCTCTACACGCAAGTGATCGAGGAAATTGCGCACTGCAGAAGCTAAATCCATACCTTCAACTGTACTTGCTTACGCCGTCAAGACCGCGCAATCGTAATTATGGCTCTGTGCAACAGCGTAGTAATACACCTTACCTTCATGCACATTGAGACCCAGAGCCAAACCTTTATCTTTTGACACCGCTGAACGCCAACCATCGCGGGCAATAGCTAAGGCAAAAGGAAGGGTGGCATTTGTTAACGCATAAGTCGAGGTGACAGGGACTGCTCCAGGCATATTCGCGACACAGTAAAAAATACTTTCATGTATTTTGAAAGTAGGTTCAGCATGCGTGGTTGCTTTTGAATCCGCAAAGCACCCACCTTGGTCAATGGCAATATCTACCAAAACTGATCCCGGTTTCATTTTCCGTACTTGTTCATTGCTTACGAGTTTTGGTGCCTTTGCGCCATGAACCAACACTGCTCCCACAACCAAATCGGCTTTTGCAATTTCTTGATCAATTGCGTGATGAGATGCGGCCAAAGTTTTGATGGCTCCACGATAAAGAGAATCGATGTATTGCAATCGAGGGATGCTTCTATCAATAACAGTTACATCAGCTCCAAGTCCCAGCGCCATCACAGCAGAATTCAAGCCTGCAACTCCTCCACCTAGTACAACCACTTTTCCAGGAGCTACGCCAGGGACGCCACCAAGGAGAACTCCTCGTCCGCCATGTGGCTTTTGCAAAGCAGATGCTCCCACTTGAGTTGCCATCCTTCCGGCTACTTCACTCATCGGCGCAAGCAATGGTAATTGACCATTAATCTCCACAGTTTCGTAAGCAATCGCTGTTGTACCACTGGCAATCAAAGCATCAGTACATTCCTTAGAAGCAGCTAAATGTAAATAGGTGAAAAGCACTTGTCCTTTTCTCATGCGCGGATATTCCGCTGCAATTGGTTCTTTAACTTTCAAAATCAAATCAGATTTTGCCCACACATCTGCAACCGAATCAACAATCTGCGCCCCTTGAGCGATGTAATCACCATCTGTAATCGCCGAGCCAAGTCCTGCCCCTTTCTCAATGAGAACAGAGTGCCCTTCGCGAATAAACTCGCTGACACCCTCTGGCGTTATCGCAACTCTAGACTCTTGACTCTTAATCTCTTTTGGAACGCCTACTATCATTTTTACCCCTAAAACTCATCGTTGAGTTCTCTAACAGTACTGGAAATGATTGACGCTATTTACTTCTTAGCCTTGAGGGCTGCCGCTACTAATCCTGCAAATAAAGGATGAGGGCGTGTAGGGCGTGAACGAAACTCAGGATGCGCTTGCGTGCCAACATAAAAAGGATGCATTTTTGCATCTAACTCTACAAATTCCACTAAGTCGCGTTTTTTGAATAATCCGGAAAAGACTAAACCAGCTTTGGAAAGTTGATCTCTATAAAGATTGTTTACTTCATATCTATGACGATGTCTTTCAGAAATTTCTACCGCACCATAAAGATTCGCAACAATAGAACCAGGTAACAATGAAGCGAGGAACGATCCCAATCTCATAGTTCCACCCATATCTGCACTACCTGCGACAATGTCGACTTGATCCACCATAGTTGCGATTACGGGAGTACCGCTCTCAGGCGAAAATTCAGCTGAATTGGCATCTGCGATACCAGCCATGTTTCGTGCTGCCTCTATAACCATGCATTGCAAACCCAAACACAATCCAAGAGCAGGAAGTTTTGTTTCACGGGCAAACCTAAGTGCCCCAATTTTGCCTTCAATTCCTCTTACACCGAAACCTCCAGGCACACAGATTGCGTCAACATCATTCAAATGCTTTTTAGCTCCTTCTGGAGTTTCACATTCATCACTGGCGATCCATTTGATATCAACTCTCGTATTATTGGCAAAACCACCAGCCCGCAATGCTTCGGTTACCGACAAATATGCATCAGGCAGATCAACATACTTTCCAACTAAGCCCACTGTTACGCGATTAGCTGGACTGTGAACTTTCTCCAAGAGGGAATCCCATTCCGCCCAATCAACATCTTTAAATGGCATACCTAGTCGCCGAACGACGTACGCATCCAACCCTTCAGCAAATAGTACTTTCGGGATGTCATAAATAGAAGGGGCATCTACTGCAGCAACAACTGCTTCTAAATCGACGTCGCACATCAAAGAAATTTTCTTCTTTACGGATGCGGGAATTTCTCGGTCTGAACGAATAACAATTGCATCTGGGGCAATACCAATGCTGCGAAGCGCCTGCACGCTGTGCTGCGTGGGTTTAGTTTTCAATTCTCCAGAAGGACCAATATAGGGTACGAGTGAAACATGTAAGTAGAAAACATTTTCTCTGCCCACTTCTTGACGTATTTGGCGTGCAGCTTCCAAGAAAGGTTGCGATTCGATATCACCAACGGTACCGCCAACCTCGGTAATAACAATATCTATATCTGATGACGCCATCGCTCTGATACGTTCTTTAATTTCGTTAGTGATATGTGGGATAACTTGAACTGTCTCACCCAAATACTCACCTTTGCGTTCCCTTGCAATTACTCGTGAATACACCTGCCCGGTCGTAACATTTGCAGACCCGTGCAGATTCGTATCCAAAAATCGTTCATAGTGTCCGATATCTAAATCAGTTTCAGCGCCATCTTCTGTAACAAATACTTCTCCATGTTGAAAAGGATTCATCGTTCCTGGATCAACGTTGAGATAGGGATCGAGTTTTTGCATCGTGACGCGCAATCCTCTGGAGCGCAATAAACGCCCCAAACTTGAAGCAGTGAGGCCTTTTCCTAGACTTGAGGCGACGCCTCCGGTTACGAATAAATGCTTAGTCACATGTGCCTGGCCCATGGAGGACCAACCTATCATTAAATTTGCTGAGCGCCCTCATTCTCGCATGGCGAGAAGTTCGGTGGCGTGC
>CAFAAR010000028.1_pt1 | contig 10837 bp, 10 predicted proteins | sample 7267641 | NCBI WGS metagenome assembly CAFAAR01 (sample SAMEA6813991, study PRJEB35770) | uncultured Actinomycetes bacterium | biome: Freshwater; feature: Freshwater reservoir; material: water | place: Czech Republic | collected 2017-08-18 | depth 30m m
TACTGTCTTGCAGATTATGGCCGGATTACAGCAACCTTCAAATGGTGAAGCATTTTTAACCCCCGGTTATACCGTGGGAATTTTATTGCAAGAGCCAACGCTTGATGAATCTAAAAATGTTTTGGAAAATGTGCAAGAGGGCGTTGCAGATACTATGGCTTTGATGGCTCGCTTTAATGCTGTGAGCGAGGAAATGTCTAGCCCTGATGCAGATTACGACAAGTTGCTAGCCGAGATGGGAAACTTGCAAGAGCAGTTAGATCATAGAAATGCATGGGATCTAGATTCACAACTTGAGCAGGCAATGGACGCCCTTCGTTGCCCGCCACCGGATGCCGATGTCACTGTGCTTTCAGGTGGAGAGCGCAGGCGCGTAGCGCTCTGTAAATTACTTTTGCAACAGCCTGATTTATTATTGCTTGATGAGCCTACAAACCATTTGGATGCCGAGTCGGTGCAGTGGCTTGAGCAACATTTGAGTAAATACCCTGGCACAGTCGTTGCGATTACTCACGATAGATACTTTTTGGACAACGTTGCAGATTGGATTTTGGAATTAGACCGTGGCCGTGCGTATCCGTATGAGGGAAATTATTCGACCTATCTAGAAACTAAGTCCACCCGTTTAAAGATTGAAGGACAAAAAGATGCCAAGCGTGTTAAGCGTTTAACAGAAGAACTTGAATGGGTCCGCCAGAATTCAAAAGGTCGCCAAGTTAAATCAAAGGCTCGCCTTGCTCGTTATGAAGAAATGGCAGCAGAGGCTGACAAGATGCGTAAGTTGGACTTTGAGGAAATTCAGATTCCGCCTGGACCTCGTCTCGGAAATATTGTTGTCGAAGTTGAGAAGTTGTCTAAAGCATTTGGCGACCGAGTACTTGTTGATGACTTGTCATTTACTTTGCCACGCAACGGCATTGTTGGAGTAATCGGACCAAACGGTGCGGGCAAGACAACCTTGTTTAAGATGATTATGGGAGTTGAGCAACCAGATTCCGGCAGTATCAAAGTTGGCGAGACTGTAAAAATCGCTTACGTTGATCAGTCACGTTCTGGCATTGATCCAAAGAAAACTTTGTGGGAAGTTGTTTCCGACGGACTAGATTTCATGAAAGTTGGACAAGTTGAAATGCCAAGCCGTGCATATGTTTCAGCTTTTGGTTTTAAGGGTCCTGATCAACAAAAGATGGCTGGCGTACTTTCAGGCGGAGAGCGCAATCGCCTAAATCTTGCGTTAACTTTAAAAATGGGCGGAAACTTACTATTGCTCGATGAGCCAACGAACGATTTAGATGTTGAAACTCTTGGGTCACTAGAGAACGCACTCCTTGAGTTTCCGGGCTGTGCGGTAGTGATTTCCCACGATCGTTGGTTCCTTGACCGTGTAGCGACTCATATTTTGGCTTACGAAGGTGAGTCAAAGTGGTTCTGGTTTGAGGGTAACTTTGAATCCTATGAAAAGAATAAGATTGAAAGACTTGGAGTGGACGCAGCAAGGCCTCACCGAGTTACATATAGAAAGCTGACCCGTTAATGAGACATCACAATTCGGTACATGTTCGATGGGCAGACCTTGATGCTTTCGGTCATATCAATAACGCTGTGTACCTAACATATGTGCAAGAAGCACGCGCTGACATGACGTGGTATTCGCGCGTAGAGCGAGGATTAACTCCACTTTTCAAAGATATGGTTGTTGCTCGCGCTGAATTAGATTTTGTAGAAGCGATCTATGAAGGTGGCGTTGAATTGGATGTTGCTATTTGGGTTGCGCGGATAGGCAATTCATCTTTTGAACTCGGGTATGAAATGTCGCGTAACGGCATCCTTCATGCCCGTGCTAAGACTGTGCAAGTAGCGGTTTCTATGGAAACTTTTAAGTCTCGTCCAATTAATGAAATAGAGCGCGAGTTCTTAAACGAATACCTCGAAGAATCAAATACACAGAAGTAATGGCACAAGAATTGCCAAAGCTCGATAGGAAAATTCATCCTGGTTGGGTTGCTGCCTCTGTTACGTTTTTAACACTTGTCGCCACCGCAGGTTTTCGCTCCGCGCCATCTGTACTTATAGTCCCTTTAGAAGAAGCATTTGGTTGGGGACGAGATCAGATCTCACTAGCGGTATCAGTAAATGTGTTGCTCTTTGGGCTAACTGCCCCTTTTGCTGCTGCCCTTATGGAGCGATTTGGAATTCGCAAAGTTGTCATGACTGCCTTGACTGTAGTTGGGGCTGGCGCTGCATCAACAGTATTTATCTCCTCTCCTTGGCACCTGGTTATGTTGTGGGGAGTAGTTGTTGGTATCGGCACAGGTTCGATGGCGCTAGTTTTTGCAGCAACAATTGCCAATCGCTGGTTTGTTGAAAAACGTGGAATTGTTATTGGTTTACTCACTGCTGCTACTGCAACAGGGCAGTTAATTTTCTTGCCGGGTTTATCGATGCTGGCAATGGATCATGGATGGAAGAGTGTTTCGTTAACGGTTGCGCTGGGTGCATTCGTTATGGTGCCAATAATTTGGCTATTTCTTCGCGAAAGTCCAGGACACCTCGGCCTACTCCCTTATGGCGCACCTGATGATTGGCAACCACCTGTAAAAAGTGGGATGAGTGCTGGGAAACTGGCGATAACTACATTGAAAGAAGCAAGCAAAGTAAAAGACTTTTGGTACCTGGTTGGTTCATTCTTTGTTTGCGGATTATCAACCAGTGGCCTTATCGGCACTCACTTTATCCCCGCAGCACACGACCACGGAATGATGGAAGTTGCTGCAGCAAGTTTGCTGGCACTTGTCGGAGTTTTTGACGTTGTTGGAACCATTTTTTCGGGTTGGCTTACAGATCGTTATGACCCAAGAAAATTATTGTTCTTCTATTACTTTTTACGTGGAGTGTCGCTCTTCTTACTTCCATCAATCCTTTTCTCCACTGTTCATCCATCGACGTTGGTCTTCGTCATCTTCTACGGACTTGATTGGGTAGCAACTGTTCCACCAACAATTATGCTTTGTAGAACTATTCTGGGAGCAGATAAGGCAACTGTTGTTTATGGTTGGGTGTTTGCAGCGCATCAGGTAGGAGGATCAATCGCGGCTTTTGGTGCTGCCGTGGCCAGAGTTAAATTCGGAGATTACGCCTTTGCGTTCTATGCAAGCGGGGTAATGTGCGTAGTTACTTCATATTTCGTGCTCCGTATCGCACGCGGAATTAAGACTGCGGATTTAAAGCGATGAGAAATTCTGATGTGGAAACCTTTTATGATCGAGTTGGCGGAACAGCTTTTTTCGCCGATTTAGTTTCACAATTTTATGCTCGGGTATCTGTCGACCCAATATTGGCACCTATGTATCCAGACCACGACTTTAAGGAAGCTGCTCAAAGATTGCAGATGTTCTTAGAGCAATATTGGGGAGGGCCTGGCACATATTCTGAAACGAGAGGTCACCCTCGTCTGCGAATGCGCCACGGAGGTTTTCATATTGATTCATCTGCCCGTGATGCGTGGTTAGCGTGTATGAAAAGCGCCGTTGATGGAGTTGAGTTGGCCGAAGATTTGAAAGCAGAACTCTGGAAATATTTGTATTCAGCCGCGATTCATCTAGTTAATCAACCAGATTGAGAGCGGTTTCCAACTTTTAATATTTCACCGTTGCGCAAATACCACAGCGTTCCAGCTGAATCTCTCACCGTAGTAATACGTAGACCAACTTTTTCGACTGTGCCAGAGATATCTAACACTTCAACTTTATCTCCAACGCCATATTGATCTTCAACCAACATGAATAAGCCTGATAAAACATCGCGCACAATAGTTTGCGCACCGAGTCCAAGTGCTACGCCAATTACTCCCGCTGATGCAATCAACGGACCGAGGTTCAATCCGAATTCGCCAAGTACCATTCCTAAAGTGATGACCCAAATAACTGCATTCAATGTGCTTGATAGAACTGTTCCAGTAGTTTTTGCACGTTCTTTTTGACGTGCCGCCATGTTGCCTGGTCCGGGAATTAGATCTGCACTTGCTAAACGGTTCATCGTCTTCGTAATTGCCCGGGAGCCAAGTCGCTGAGCTATTAAAGCAATGACAAGAATTGTGATGATGTGAAGAGGTGAGCCACTAAACCAGTCCCAAATTTTGGTAGTTCGCTCTGAAAGGCTAGATGTCTGGTGTAAGGCCAGGGAGTGAATTTGTGCGTACATAATGGGCCGACTCTAACTTAATCACCTGTAAATGCGCCCACGAAGGCTCAATTTCGGGCAAGATGTGCCAATCGGTGCGAGCCACGCACCTGATCGGAGTCACTATGTCGGGCACTCTCGTCCTTAACGCAACTTACGAGCCGTTAGGTGTTGTTTCAGAGCGTCGCGCGTTAATCCTTGTTCTTAACTCTCGAGCAACAATGATTGAAGACACTGGAGTTGTTTTACATTTCACCGGAGGGGAAATTTCTCTTCCGTCTGTCATCAAACTTAATCGCTATGTTCGAGTTCCCTACAGGCACGCTGTTCCACTTTCACGCAGGGCACTTTTTGCTCGCGACGGCGGAAGGTGTGTGTATTGCACAGCACCTGCAACCTCGATTGATCACGTTATTCCTCGAAGTCGAGGGGGAGGGCACACATGGGAGAACGTTGTCTCCGCCTGTCATAAGTGCAATCACCTCAAAGCAGATAAACCACTTAAAGATTTGGGGTGGAGATTGCGTTCAATTCCTCGCGAACCTGTCGGTGCCGCATGGAGAGTGCTTGGAACAGGTCGTGCTGATGCGCGTTGGGTGCCGTATCTAGAACCCTTTGGTGTTAGTTCAGCAACTGCTTAACGTGCATCGCATGCTTGCGCATTAAGTGCACGAGCCATCGCATCTCTATTTTCTGCCATCACTCGACGCAAACCTGAAGGTGCATCTGCTCCAACTCCAGTTAACCAATTCTGTGTTAACTCAAGAGTGTGTTGCGTAGTGATGTACGTGGGATAAAGGCCTGCTGCCACGTTCTTTGCAATTTCATGTGATTGTGAATCCCAGACTTCGCGCACGATGTCGAAATATCGTGAGACGAATGGCGCTAGGAGATCTCTCTGTGTCGGACGCTGAATGCCCTGAATCGTTGAGAGTTGGATGTGATTGCTTAAATCATCTTTGATTACCGAATCAAAAGATTTGGATTTGACCGTTGCATCAGGCAGTGCAGCTCTTGCAAAGGAGGCGTAGCGTTGTCCGTTGGCAGTGTTATCAATCACGAGTTCTGCATCGATATCTGCAACAGTTGCCAATCCACGTTCTACAAGTGTGTTGAGGAAATGCCAACGCAGATCCGCATCGATGGTGAGACCTTTAACTTCGCCGTTGAGTGCTCCACGAACTCGATCAGTTTGTTCTGTGGTTACTGCACGACTGGCAAATGCCCTTGCATATTGCAACTGTAGGTCGCTACCTGGTGCCGATGTATTGAATAGCCCTTCGACACCATCTGCAACAACTCGGCGCAAACGTATGCGATTACTCTCGGATGCAAAGAGTTCCACTGCAGTTTCTAATTGGATAAGAGTCATAGAAACGATTGCAACATCAGATTCCCCGGTAAGGGCTTTAATAACCATCGGAACATAATCACTGGCTGAGAGTTCGCCATCTCGCAACATGTCCCATGTTGCAGACCAACACAACGCTCTACTGAGTGGGTCTTGAATATCGCCCAAATGGTTTTGTAGAGTAGTAATTGAACGTTCGTCGAAGCGAATTTTCCCGTAAGAAAGATCGTGATCATTGAGCAATACCAAGTCAGCAATTTTCTCACCGGCCAATTGGGCGATTGCCGTTTTAGCTCCTGCAATATCTGCCTCGATGCTCTTGCGTCGCACCAATGCGCCTTCCTTGAGATCGTAAAGGCCTACAGCCATGCGGTGAGGGCGAAGTTCTTTCGAGCCTTCAGGCATACGTGGAACTTCTTGAAGAACTGAAATTGAAGCGTAAGAATCTCCAGAAGTTTCAATGTGCGCACGTAATGTATTTACACCAGCGGTTTGCAACCATGTTGATACCCACGGCTTGAGATCGCGACCACTTGTTGCTTCTAGTTCTACAAGTAAGTCATTGAGCGTTGTGTTGCCCCAAGCATGCTTAGCAAAGTATTGACGCAAGCCTTGTATGAATGCTTCTTTGCCCACATGGGATACCAACTGCTGTAGAACAGATGCCCCCTTGGCATATGTAATTCCATCAAAGTTATTTTTCACCGCTTCTAGGTCATGCATATCGACAACGATTGGGTGTGTGGAAGAGAGCTGGTCTTGACGGTAGGCCCAATTCTTGCGTTCTGCGTTAAATACTGTCCAGGAATTAGTAAAACGTGTTGCCTGAGCAAGTGTGAAATATGAAGCCCATTCTGCAAATGACTCATTGAGCCAAAGGTCATCCCACCAAGACATCGTTACTAAGTCGCCAAACCACATATGTGCCATTTCATGCAAGATCACATTTGCGCGCCAGTTGTAATTCTTATCTGTGACCTTACTTCTAAAGACGAAGTAATCTTCAGCAAAAGTTACGCAACCGGCATTTTCCATTGCTCCGGCATTAAACTCGGCGACTGCTAATTGATCGTACTTATCAAAGGGATATGCCAATCCAAATTCTTTTTCATAAAAGGCAAAGCCTTGTTTAGTAATTTTAAAGATTTCTTCGGCGTCCAGGCTAGGTGCTAAAGATTTACGGCAATACAAAGCAAGCGGAACACTCTTTTCGCCTACGTATGTGTCATCGACGCGGTGGTAAGGACCAGCAACAAGGGCAGTGAGATAAGTTGGAAGCAGCGGTGTTGTTGTGAATACCCACTCTTTCGTGGAACCAGTTTCTTTAACTGATGCAATTGGGTTGTTGGAAATAACTTGCCAGTGGGCTGGAGCTTTGGCTGAAATGGCAAAAGTCGCCTTGAGGTCTGGTTGATCAAAGCAGGCAAAGGTTTTACGGGCATCTGCCACTTCGTGCTGGGAGTAAAGGTAAACCTCGTTATCGGCTGGGTCTACGAATCTATGTAGTCCTTCACCAGATTTTGAATAGATTGCATCGACAATGATGTGAAGCTCGTTCTGCGCTCCGATTGACGGTAAGAAAATACTTTCGCCGTCGTAATTGCCGGTGTCTAGAGGCATTCCGTTGAGTGTGGCTTTCACGATTTTTTTGCCAACCACATCGATAAATGTGGAGACACCTGGAGTAATTGCCTCAAAAACAATTTTCGTGGAGGAGGTAAATGTTTCAGTTCCGCTAGTGAGGTCTAGGTCAATAACGTAGCTCTTGACCTTAATCTGGCGTGAGCGTTCATTGGCTTCTGACCGAGTGAGATTTACTCCTGGCACTTTTTACCCCTTATGGCTGGATTGTTGATGTTGTATCCAATCATGAAATGCTGGGTAGATGGAAAGGCCAACGATTAAGAGCTTCAAACTACGTGGCACTCGTATTACCGCTGCCCAAATTGATGCTCGAGAAAGGTTGTGGAGCCAATTCGGGGTTACCTATAACTCAGAACTACTCGACCTTCAATCACTTTTCAGCGGCTTCGAAAAAGTTGTGATGGAAATCGGCTTTGGCATGGGGGAGGCCACAGTTGAAATAGCTCGCAATTTTCCTGCAACGGCATTCCTGGCAAACGATGTGCATCAACCCGGTATTGGAAAACTGCTTTCACTTATTGAAGAAAACTCATTGAGCAATGTTCGAGTCATGGATGAAGATGCTCACTTAATTCTAACGACGATGATTGACAATGAATCCCTCGACGGAATTAACCTATTTTTTCCAGACCCTTGGCCGAAAACAAGACATCACAAAAGAAGAATTATTAATGCCGAATTTATCGCCCTTGCAGCATCAAGAATGAAGCAAGGCGGAGTTTTTAACATAGCTACAGATTGGGTTCCTTATGCACAATGGATTGCGGATGCATTTTCACAGTCCGAACAATTCTCTGGTGGAATAATCCCTCGGCCAGAATGGCGTCCATTGACGCGATTTGAAGGGCAAGGATTGAGAAAGAACCATCGCGTAACGGATCTTGCTTACATCAAGAAGTAAGTAGTTATTTTCCAGTTTCGAATGCGCTAATTTTATTAATGCGACGGATATGTCGCTCGTCATTCGAAAATGGTGTGTTAATAAATGTATCCAGAATTTGAATACAAAGTTCTTGACTATGCATACGGCCACCCAGCGCAATAACATTTGCATTGTTGTGCTCTTTAGCTAATTTCGCAGTTTCAATAGACCAGCACAGCGCTGCACGTATTCCCTCAACTTTATTTGCAGCCATCTGTTCTCCGTTACCGGAGCCACCGAGAACAATGCCTAGCGAGCTCGCATCCTTTGCAGTTGCTTGCGCAGCAGGAATGCAGAAATCTGGGTAATCATCGAGCGCGTCATATTCGTGAGGACCATGATCTGTGACGTCATGGCCTTGTGATTTGAGGTGGGCAACAAGTGTGGCTTTAAGTTCGAGTCCTGCATGATCACTGCCAATATGAATACGCATGCAGGAAGTCTCTCATGAAGTTATTGCGATACAACGCAAAAACCCGCCACCAGATTGGTGACGGGCCCTTGCGGTTTTGTATTACGTAGTCGGAATGACTGGTGCTAGGCCACCCATCATTGGACCATGATCGCCATCCATATCGCCCATACGGCCACCCATGTGTCCGCCCATAGGCCCACCCTTTGGTGCTCCAGTTTTATTCACCATCGCAGTAATAGATGCGGTGAGTTTGGATTTAAGAGTTGTTGCTTGAGCTGCAGTGATTTTTCCGGCAGTCACCGCTGCATCAATTTGCTTTGTCTGATCGGCAACCAATACTGTGATTAGTGCTGCAGTCTTTGAGCCTGCAATCGTTGCAAGAGAATCCCCTGCACGAAGTCGAGTCTCAAGAGTTGCTACATCGATACCCAAAGTTGTTGCAATGAGTGTTTCATGTGCAGATTGCTGTGCACTCATCGGTGGTTTATTTGCATCACGTGAAGCTATAAGTGCTGCAGCAATTGCATCAGCTTGCGCCTGTGTAATTGTTCCCTTTGTGACCAGTGCTGAAAGGACTGTGGCCACATCTTTTTCAGGTCCGCCGATCCCACGTCCGGCCATAGCGAATCCAGTTGCTTTTGCTGAAATCTTTGTTACTGCAACTTTAGATTTTGAATTTGATGCCGTTGCAATACCAACGCTGCCAAGGGAAAGCGCAACGGTTGTAACTGCAACTGTAATGATCTTCTTTTTCGAAGCCATTGTGATGCCTACCTTTCATCTCCTGAGAGATTCCTCATCAATCAGCAATCGCTGTTGACTACCTGTAGAGAACTCTTCAATGCTCAAGAATGTACTCAATAAACCTTAAAAAATGGTCAGAGTTTTTTACCGGCCGTGGTGATTGTGGGGCAACCCTGACCTGCCTTACGCGTGGAGTTGGGGGACACCTGATTGTTGGCTGAGATGGCCCGCCTCACACTGATTTTGCGGAGAACGAGCCAATGGGAGCGTTCATGACCAACTGGAAAGTTCAAGCAAAGATTTACATTGCGATAATTGCAGTGGTTTCAAATTTTGCTTTCGCAGATGCATCTTTCTCCGCAAGTAAAAGCATTAAGCCTGCTTCAGCCGGACGCACTGCAACAACGCCGAGCAACACAATATTGAGTGGGCTATCTGCACCAAAATCAACGGTGGGAATCAATGGTGATTTCTACATTGATACAAAAGCCCTCACCATTTATGGACCAAAAGCTAGTGGTCGGTGGCCCGTGGGAATTAGTTTGCGTGGCACGCAAGGAACTACAGGAACTGCAGGCGCAAGTGGAGCAAACGGAACTGATGGAAGAAATGCATCTTCCGTTGCTGCAGTAACAGGTGCACAAGGTGCAACTGGTGCAACTGGTGCAACTGGTGCAACTGGAATTAAAGGTGAAGCAGGTGTTGCCGGTGCAAGTGGCGGAGCAGGTATTGCAGGTATTGCAGGTGTTGCAGGACCAATGGGAACACCCGGAGCGGCAGGTGCTCCGGGAACTGCAGGTGCTCCGGGAACTGCAGGTGCTCCGGGGTCAACGGGAAATACGGGAGCGCAAGGTTTGAAAGGTGAAACAGGAACAGCAGGTGTTACAGGTAGCAAAGGTGAAACAGGAACAGTCGGAGCTGCTGGTCCTTCGAGTGCTTTGGATTTACCAATTCCAACTTGGGTACTTTCAACCGCAACTGCTGGAGCTTGGAATGATTCAGCAATAATAAAAACTCTCGCCGCAAATACCGCATATAGAGTTTCAATAATTGTTCACGGGACGTCTACCCAAGCAGATGGATATTTTGGGTTTGAACTCATTGGTTGTGATTCCGCATGTACATCAAAATACGAAATCACAAATTCGTATGGAAAAGTATTTCTCCCGCCGTCTTTGGCAATTCGTTATACCTTCGCTATCGAAGGCACGATTATTGTTGGTGGATCTGGTGCAACCATCTCGGTTAGAGCAATTGATGGAATGGCTGTCACATCGGCCAAACCTCTGACGCTTAGTGGTCGCGCAATATTTGTAGAAATTGGAACCGTCACGCAAACTTCGTAAAACTGTGGAGCGGGTGACCGGGATCGAACCGGCATGGCCAGCTTGGAAGGCTGGGGCTCTACCATTGAGCTACACCCGCGAGACTGCTACTGGGCCGAGTGGGCCTGGTAACAAGGGCTAACGGTATCGGGTCGGTACGAGAAGGGGAATTTCTCCTCTAGACTTCCAACTTACGCCGCGGGGCGTAGCGTAGTGGCTAGCGCGCCTGCTTTGGGAGCAGGAGACCGGAGGTTCGA
>CAFAAR010000068.1_pt1 | contig 5216 bp, 5 predicted proteins | sample 7267641 | NCBI WGS metagenome assembly CAFAAR01 (sample SAMEA6813991, study PRJEB35770) | uncultured Actinomycetes bacterium | biome: Freshwater; feature: Freshwater reservoir; material: water | place: Czech Republic | collected 2017-08-18 | depth 30m m
ACCGCAAGAACTTCACCAACAATTTCTGGATCTAGTGCACTGGTTGCTTCATCAAAGAGCATCACTTTAGGATTCATAGCAAGTGCTCTAGCGATTGCGACTCTTTGCTGTTGCCCGCCAGATAATTGCTCAGGGTATTGATGAGCTTTCTCAGGTAGGCCAACTTGCTCGAGAAGTCTAAGAGCTTTTGCTTCATACACTTCGGCACTTTCCTTAAGTACATATTTTGGTCCAGAGGTAATGTTTTGAAGCGCAGTCATGTGCGGAAATAAGTTGAATTGTTGGAAAACCATGCCAACTTGCGTCCGAAGGTGAGCAATTTTAGTAGAAGAAACCTTTGCCGAAACGTTTGCATTAACTTCTACCAGCTCGCCACCAATCATGATGGACCCAGAATTTGGAACTTCTAGATAGTTAATGCATCGCAATAACGTGGATTTACCGCTACCAGAGGGCCCGATAATGCCAATTACCTCTCCAGGCTTGACACTTAAAGAAATCTTGTCGAGTACTAAATGATCGCCAAAACTCTTGGAAAGATCTTTGACGTCAATCATTAGGTCACTCATGCTGCTACCTCTTTCTCAACGGCCAATTTTGCAACTTGCTTTTTGCTGTAACCATTTTGCATTCTCTTTTCGAGCATTGTTACCAGTCGAATAGCTGGCCAACCAACCATGAAATAGAAAACGAAAACCAAAGTATAAATCGTCATGTAGTCATAGGTGCCAGCAGCAACAATTTGGCCCTTAAACATCAACTCTTGAATTGTTACCGCAGATGCTAGGGATGTGTCTTTAAATAGTGAAACCATATAGTTTCCAAGAGTTGGGATCAGCGTTCTAAAGGCTTGAGGGAAAATAACGCGACGCATTGAGACTGCGGGAGTCATACCAATTGCAGCTGCTGCATCACTCTGACCCTTAGCCACCGCTTGAATACCACCACGGTAAACCTCAGACAGGTAAGCAGTTACGTTGAGTGAAAGGCCGATGTATGCCGCAAGGAAAGCGTTGAGTCTGATACCGATGAAAGGAAATGCATAATATATAAAGATGAGTTGTACCAAGAGTGGCGTGGCTCTGATGAGTGTTACATAGCCACTTACGAATAAACGCAAAATACGAATTTTGGACATCTTGCCAAGGGCCACAAATACGCCCGCAACTAAACTTGTTGCACCACAGATAATTGTTAAGAGGATTGTCATGAGCAGTCCCAGAGAAAGCGGGAGCAGGGCATTTCTGGCGTTTTCTAAATTGAATAGCATTTCATTTTCCTCTCAAATTAAAAACCTGTGTGGCAAGCCATGAAGGCTTGCCACACAGGTTAGTCGCATTACTTATGGACGGTAGGCAGGCTCGAATAGAGCATCTGCATCTAGACCATATTTAGCCAGGATCTTTGTGAAGATACCGTGATCGCGAAGTTCTTGAAGCGCACGGTTGTATGCACCAAGAAGTGTGCAATCCGCTGGGCGGACAGCAAAGCGTGCATATTCATCTTGTAGATCTGCAGGCGTTGCAGCTGCTGCCGCATTAAGAATCTTCAACGAAGAGCTTGGGTTAGCAAGCATGTATGCAGCTTGTACTGGTGAATCATGTACAGCAACATCAATCTTGCCTGACACTAATGCCTGGAACTCATCGCTTGATTCTGCGAAAGTAATGAGTTCAGGTTTTGGAGAGAGCTTACCCATGGCTTCTGCTGGGTATGAACCAGCAATTGTTCCAACTTTAACGCCACTCTTTTGAAGATCTGCCCATGTCTTAATATTCTTAGGGTTATCTTTCTTCACCATAAGAGTGGTGCTATACCACCACGCTGGTGTTGTGAAAGCGATAACTTTAAGACGACCTGGGTTTTCATGGATATCTCCAGCGATTACGTCGATACGCTTAGAAATAAGTGCCGGAACCATTTGTGGCCATTCCAACAATACTTCCTTGACCTTTGTTACACCGATGTACTTAAGTACAGCGATGTTCATGTCATAGTCAATACCAGTTGTCTTACCGTTTACTTGCCACATTTCTGGAGCATTGTTGTAAACACCAAGTGTGATTCCGCTAGTGATTGCCTTTGAGTATGAAGAATCTCTGCATGAGAGATTTGGAAGTGAGTTGTCTTTTGGAGTCCAACCCATTTTAGTGAAGTATGCATAATCAATTGTTCCTTGTGCGCCACCAGCAGAGTTTGCTGCTCCGCTTCCGGTGACGATTGTTGTGAGACCTATGAGCGCAGCTGCGACAAGGGCAACTTTTGCTTTGTGATTTTTAAATGACATAAAGCCAATCCTCCAATTTCATTCCTAGGTATAGATGATCGCGACCAGGTACATACGACATCGAGCCGAACCAAGACCGATGCCATCTCTCCATTTCAAGAGGGGACTTGAAGCAATGAGTTGCCAGAGATTCGCAGATTATCTACAATCTGTCAAGGCTTGTGAGCGGGTTTTCCGCGCTACTTATTGGAGAAGCACGTGAAAATTACTGAGGTCAAGATCGCTGGTCTTCGTGGAGCAACTCATAAAGGTGGCTGGACTGCCGAGCTAGAACCCGAGAGTGCGGTTCACACTTTGGTGGCAGTAAAAACAGATACAGGCGTTGTTGGAGTTGGAAGCGTATTCACGAGCGATTTACTGGTGGGAGCAGCGCTAGAAGTATTAAAGCCATTGTTGATTGGCGAGAGCGCGCTAGAACCAGAACGAGTGAGTGAAAAATTACATCAAAATACTTTCTGGTTGGGCCGTGGAGGTTCAGTCACTCATGCAATTAGCGGAGTTGATATTGCGCTCTGGGACATTTTTGGAAAAGTCACAGGTCAACCAATCGGTCGATTCTTTGGTGGTCGTCTTCGCGAAAAAGTGATGCCATACGCATCACTTTTAATGGAAGAACCAAAGATCATGACTGCTAATTTAAAGAATTTACGATCACAAGGTTTTAGAGCATTTAAAATTGGGTGGGGTTCATTCGGTCGCATCGATACAAAAAATGATGAGCTCTTAGTTAAGAGCGCTCGTGAAGCAATTGGGGAGGATTCCTTCCTTGCAGTTGATGCTGGTGGAAGCGATGCTTACTGGCGCGGAAATTTACGATGGGCAATCAATGCCTCGCGCATGTTGGCAGATTACAACGTGGGTTGGTTTGAGGAAGCACTTCGTCCAGATGACTTAGAAGGTTTTAAGGAATTGCGCAAGCAGTCAAGTGTTCCAATTTCTGGTGGAGAAGTACTAACTCGTCGCCAGAGTTTCACTCCATTTCTTACAGGTGGCGCTTTTGACATCATTCAACCTGATGTAACAAAAGTGGGTGGCATTAGTGAATTTATTAAGATTGCAACAATTGCTGAAGAGTTTGGCGTGAGAGTAATTCCGCATGGCTGGAATACTGCAATTGGATTAGCAGCAGATTTACAACTTGCATCTGCAATTGTGAGTGCAGATAAAGTTGAATACTGCACAGGTTCGGCGTATGTAGATGACTTAAGCACAAAACCATGGAAGTTGGATGCGGATGGTTATTTACAGATTCCAACTCTTCCTGGTATCGGGTTTGAATTAGATGCCAAAAGAGTTGAAAAATACAGCGCAATAAGTGATTTTCTTAGTTAACCTGATAGAGTAAAAAAAATGCCATCCGATTTCTTCAAGTTATCTAGTAGCAAAACTGTATCCCAGCGCACTCATGTTGTTCATTTGTTGCGTGAGGCAATTATTTCAGGAGAACTAAAATCTGGTACACAACTAAAGCAAAATGAAGTAAGTAAGAAGTTTCAATGTAGCCCAGGTCCTGTACGTGAGGCGATGCGCGATCTTGAGAGTGAAGGCCTTATTGAGCATTTTCCGAATCGTGGAGTATTTGTCACTCAAATTTCCAATGAAGAATTTCTTGAGATGTTATTGCCAGCCCGAGTTATTTTGGAAAAATTTGCCTTTAAACATGCTGAGAAGAAATTCACCCCAAAAGTCATTGAAATGTTAAATGAGCAAATTGAGATTATGCGTCAAGGCGCTAAAGACAAAGATATTGAATTAGTAAATGAGGCTGATATTAAATTTCATATGATAACGATGGAAACTGCAGCGACGCAGCAGACTTTTCATTTATGGAAGAGTATTATGTCACGAATTCGTTTAGAGTTTTATCGAGTCGGCCCACATCCAACCCTTGCCGAACAAGCTCCCAATCACACTCAGTTGTTAGAGGCGATACTTAGCGGTGATGTTAAAAAGTTATATAAAGAAATTGAGTGGCACTGTATAGGATCGGTTTCCGATCGTTTGAAGAGAAATATTTAAGTGGAAGGCAATGAATATGCTTTCATATTCTTTTCAATCAGCCCATCTTTTACAAGTGTTACCAGTGCTTTCTCTACTTGTGAGTCTTCTTTCCATAAAGCTTTGAGTTGGGCTTCGTTCATGAAAGTTTTTTCCCTAAGCGCTTGAACAATTGTGCCTCGGCATTGGCGATCAGTACCGTGCCAACTTTGCCCTTTGCGCACCTGCTCAGATTTTGGGTAATTATTATTTCTCCAGGCGCATTGGCTCATTAGGGGACATAGTTCGCACTTTGGGTTTCGTGATGTACAAATGAGGGCACCCAGCTCCATGGTCCCGGCTGCCCAAATATGTGCGTCTCTATTGGGGATTATGCGTTGCCTTGCTTCACGTTCGGTCTTGGTTGGTGCTGGAGTCGGAAATTCCACGCCATCAATAAGGCGTGCAAAGAGGCGCCTGATATTGATATCGAGCACAAGTGCTTCTTGATTAAATGCAAAAGATGCGATTGCCGCTGCTGTGTATTCGCCAACTCCGGGCAATGAACGTAGCTCTTCCTGAGTCGAAGGAATAACACCATTGAAATCTCGAACGATTACTTTCGACGCTTCATGCAATCGAAGCGCTCGACGCGGATATCCCAAACGGCCCCACGCTGTAATAACTTCAGCAGTGGATGCTTTTGAAAGGTCAGTAGGGGTTGGCCAACGTTGTAACCATTCATTCCATTTGGGTAAAACGCGGACAACTGGAGTTTGTTGCAACATAAATTCGCTGACCATAACCCCCCAAGGAGTTGAGGAGCGCCAAGGTAAATCTCTTTTATTTTTTTCAAACCAGGAGAGAACTTCTTTTTCTAGAGCGCTCATTCTCCGGAAATCTTTACCCTGCCCAGAGCTTGATCAAGTCGAGAAACTTCTACAATTTCCAT
>CAFAAR010000075.1_pt1 | contig 4858 bp, 5 predicted proteins | sample 7267641 | NCBI WGS metagenome assembly CAFAAR01 (sample SAMEA6813991, study PRJEB35770) | uncultured Actinomycetes bacterium | biome: Freshwater; feature: Freshwater reservoir; material: water | place: Czech Republic | collected 2017-08-18 | depth 30m m
AGATTTAACTTTCAAGGAATTTGAACTCTTGAAGTATTTGGCACAGCATCCTGGACGTGTGTTCACTCGTGCCCAGCTATTGCAAGAAATTTGGGGCTATGACTACTTCGGCGGTACTCGAACTGTAGACGTTCACATTCGTCGCCTTCGGGCGAAGTTAGGCGCAGAATTCGAATCAATTATTGGCACCGTTCGAAATGTTGGCTACCGATTCACCATTTCCAGCGGTAGTAAAGAAAGTCACGCCTCCGAGCGCATATAGATATGCGCCATATCCTAAAAATTCATCGCTCGCTTCAGGATGCAATTCCAGAAAGCAGTCATGCTTTCACAATCGAAACGTTTAATCCTGCACTCCATAAACAATCCTGGTTGGACCTTAACAATAAAATTTTTATTGCCCACCCCGATCAAGGCAATTGGGCAATGGCTGATTTAGAAAACAGAATTACAGAGCCTTGGTTTGATGCAAAAGGATTCTTCTTGGCAGTTGAACACGGGCAGATTATTGGATTCTGTTGGACCAAAATCCATCATGAATTCGTGAATCAAGAGCCAACCGGAGAACTTTATGTAATCGGTGTCGACCCAGACTTTACGGGTAAAGGCGTTGGCCGTGCGGTTTCAATAGCGGCTATGAATTACTTGCTCAGCGAGGGGATTAGGGATGCGATGTTGTATGTAGATGCAGACAATGAGAAAGGTTTAGCGCTCTACTCGCACTTAGGCTTCAACTAAATCCGCACACATCTTTCTAAACGCGCTTGTGTGAGCTTCGACGTCGGCCATAGTTGTTTCTGGTGACATCAGCGCCATGTTGTGAAATGGCGTAATCAAGAATCCATCATTGAGCATGCGAAGGTGAATGTATTGCTCTAGCTCAAAATCACCAGCGTCTGCGGCTTCTTTGCCTGTTTTCGGTGCAGTAGCTTGAAATAAGTATTCACCTCGTGCGCCAAGTCGAGAGCAATACCAAGGCAAATTAAATTCCTTAATCGCAGAATCAACGCCATCACACCAAGCGGTTCCAAGGCCAACCATTTTTTCGAACGCGGAGGCGGTAAGCACGTGAGTAAGCGTTGCTCGCATTGCGGCAAGGCTCATTGAGTTACCAGCCAACGTTGAACCAATTCCGCCAGTATCAATAATTTCGCGAGATGTTCTTTCTTTAATTTGCCGTGCAACGTCGTTCGTCATTCCAAATGTTCCTGTAGGAATTCCACCCGCTATTGCTTTGCCGATTGTTAACATATCTGGCTTCAAGCCATAAAGTGCAGTCATTCCACCGGGGCCAACAGAAATTGTGTGCGTTTCATCAATAATCCAGATAGCGTCGTATTTCTTTGCAAGGACACCAACTGCTTCTAAGTAACCTTCCTCAGGCAGAACAATTCCAATATTTGTCATTGCTGGTTCCATCAAAATTGCCGCTACATCACCCTTTTTTAGGGCGTTCTCCATCGCAGCCAAATTATTAAACTCAACAACTCGGGTGGTCTGATCTAAATCAACAGGTGCACCTAAATTGCCTTCACGCTTGATGGTGTTTCCTGCGCTATCTAACGTTGCGAAAGTTTCATCAACACTTCCGTGATAACACTTATCAATGACAATAATTTTGGATTTACCCGTAATAAGCCTGCAGTAACGAATTGAATGTCGATTAGCGTCAGTGGCAGTAACGGTGAATTGCCAAAGTGGAAGGCCAAAGCGCTGAGCTAACTCTTGAGAAACAATGACCGCATCTTCAGTAGGAAGCATTGAAGTAAAACCATGTTTCATTTGCTCCGTAATTGCCTCAACGGTTGCACTCGGTGAATGACCAGTCATTGAACCTGTATCACCTAAACAAAAATCTACGTAGGTGTGGCCATCAACGTCAGTAAATTTGGCACCCTTTGATGTTGCAACAAAAACCGGGTACGCCCCTGGCCACTTGGTCATCCATGACATGGGAACGCCACCCGGCATTACTTTCTTGGCCTGGACAAAGAGCGCACCACTTTTTGGATGTAAATCCAAAAAGCGCTTCTCTTCACGCGCAGTAAGTTCAGCTAAGCGTTTGCGATTAATCATTTATATATCTTGGGAGAAAACAAATAGAGCTTCCATGTAATGCTCGCCGACAATTCCAAGGTTTGCAGCCTCAGGTGGAGCGGTTTGAGGTTCTATACAGACGCCTTCGGAATCTTCTGTGTAGACAACCCACCATGGCGTATCGCATTCGATATCAATGCGAGCAGCTCCATCCCAAACAACTGCAGGAGTGCCACGAATTTCGGTAAAGATGTCATCCCATGGTTGCTTACACGGTTCAATGCGTTTTCCTGTTGGTAAACCATCACTTGCTCGCTCGAGCATGACATTTGCTTTGAATTCAACTTCTGCGCTATCGCCACGGCCCAAATCGCGCGGAAACCAAGGATGAAAACCGATCCACGCAGGTAAGTCGCAATTTCCGGGCTCGTATTCCAAACTCCAACGAACCGCATCATCTAGTACTTCAATGGTTTGCTCGACAGTTGCGCCACCATACGGCTCTGGAAGTTCTAGCAGAGAACGTCCTGGGCCAATTTCGCGCCACGATGATGTGTAACCAAAACCATGCATTGCATGAGGTGGATCAAAGTTTGTTGGCAACTGAAATTCTTTGCCTGCAGGATTTTTAACTAGGCCATTACGAATGCGGCCGGCCCATGGTGCCATTGCATACCAGCCCCATGTTGGAACTTCTCCTCGAAAACCAACAGAGAATTCCATTTCGCGCCATTTGAGTGAAGCAATGCGTGCGCCTTGATCAAGATCGATTGCAATTTGAAATTCTGCATCATCGATAAATTGCACAACGTCCTACCTTCTTCAAGAGTTTATAAAGCAACTTCTAGAAGTAATCTACACACAATTGGTGTTGACTCAAAGCGTAGGTAATCTTTTTTTGCAGTGCATTCGAGCAAGCAAATCTCTTTTACGCTTTTCCCTCGTGAGGGCCAACGCTCCAAGCTATCTCGCCGTGACGATCAATTACCCAGGCGGAATACAACGATAATTCAGGTTGTGAAAACCATATTGCGCCGTCACGACCTTCGACCATCAGCGCGGTAGCAAGCGCGTCGGCCAATCCACCATCTGGGCCCACGACTGTTGCAGATTTCGCACCGATTGCAATCAATCCTGTATGGGGATCAACAATATGTGCCCCACGCTCATAGCTTCCACTGGTTGCAATTGCACCATCAGTAATATCAAATACCTGCACATGTTCTTTTCTATTTTCAGGATTTACAACACCAATGGACCAAGGTTTCACTGCGCCATCGCCAGCAAACCCTCCACGTAAAGATAAATCACCTGCTGCATTTACTTGAATATATTGCGCGCCATTTCTTTGCAAAATCTGCGCACACTTATCTGCTGCCCATCCTTTAACTAAACCAGATGGGTCAAAGCCTCCTTCAACTGCCCATGGGTCAAATGCTCCGTCGGTGAGGTAGCGCGCAACTGCGCATCGCTCCCAAACGTCTAGTACTTCTTCACTACATGATTCGATTCCTATGTGATTTTTTCGAAGTTGAGTAACGATTGAATCTTCTTTATAGGTTGAGAAAACTTCATCAACATGAAGTGTAAAAGCGCGAACGTGGTCTATACCTTGCTGAAGTTGGGATTCATTCTCACTATCAGAGGCAACATCAACAAATACAGTTGTGCCCCACACTTGGATCTCAGCGGTTAAGCGAGCCACCTAAAATCACATGCCAGCTTTTACAAGTGCAGCCTGTAGGGATGTATACCAACCCCACGATGTGTATGAAGCACCGGATGCTCCTTGAATTCGTGATGACTGTGCGTTGAGGGTTTGTTGTCTAAGAATTGGAATTGCATATTGCGTGAATCGATCGCTACGTCCGTTCGGCGCTTGTAGTGCGCGTGCATCAGTAATTTTTCCATTTTCAACAGTGAGTTGAACTTGGACATATCCATATTGGACATACACGTTTGTTCCGACGAATGTTCCTGATGCTCCCTTTGGTGTTGCCTTACTTGGCGTTGGTGTTGGAGTTGGAGTTTGCGACTGGGTAGGAGTTGCTGCCGGGGTTGGAGTTTGTGATTGCGTTGGTGAGGCAGTAGGAGTTTGTGTTTGTACTTGCGCAGTCGTTGCAACGCTTTGCGCTTTTCGAGCGGTAACTTTTTGCTTTTTAACTGTTGTTGCTGAAGCAGATGCACTCGCTGAAGGAGTGGAAGTATGTGCAGGGGATGAAGCAGACGTTGCAGAAACAGGTGCAACTTGAGTTGCTGATGTTCCGGCGACAGTCCCCGAATTTGTCATCGCTCCACTTTGCATTCCAGCTAAGCCGCCAGAAGTTCCTGAACCAAGCTGTGGTGGAGTGATCGACAAAACCGCGCCAAGGCCACCTACTGTGCCTCCTGCGATGAGCAACGCCCGCTTCATGCTGACCCCCTGGATGTTCGCCAGCTTTCGCTAACGAGTGAAATCTGGCCTACGAACCTGTGAGAGTCCTTAAATCGTGCCGAGCATGAGGTGCGACTTTGTTTGCTACTTAGAGACAAGGAGTTTGAAGGCACTGGCTTAGTCATGACTGCACCATCACTCTGAATGGAAAGCGAAGGCTTCATCATGGAAGCGATTTTTAGGGACACCACAATCCTTGGCGGCTTCACGCACTGCCTCTACGAGCGGGCCAGGGCCGCAGATATAGATATCAGAATCGGCAAAGCGAGGAACTAATTTGCGCAGACTCTTGGCATCCATTGGATGGTTCTTACGTGGCCCCACTAAATAATGGACGCGAATAAGACCTTCGGATTTCTCTGCAAGATAATCGAGCTCTTGTCGCAA
>CAFAAR010000076.1_pt1 | contig 4845 bp, 3 predicted proteins | sample 7267641 | NCBI WGS metagenome assembly CAFAAR01 (sample SAMEA6813991, study PRJEB35770) | uncultured Actinomycetes bacterium | biome: Freshwater; feature: Freshwater reservoir; material: water | place: Czech Republic | collected 2017-08-18 | depth 30m m
ATATTTTCCAAACATCTGAAAAGAATCCAAGGGAAAAGATTAGAAAATACTTACGACTTGCCAATAGCGTTGCCGACCGCGAGAAAGAATGCTCTCAATACTTACGGCAAGCTCTTTCTATTGGCGCAGATTCTGGAGCCCAGGAAATTTTTGTGCGCCAAAGTGATTCAATCACCAGTAAAATACTGAAAATTGCCTCCGAGCAGCCAACGCTTTATTTAGATGGTTTAGCGCGCGCAATTACTGCCAAGATCAGGGGAAATTTTGAAGGTCAGGGAAATTTGACTGAAGCGCTGACTACTCGGGAGTTAGAAATTGTTAAACACCTTTCCACCTCAAAGCCTATTAATACGATTGCCGAGTCCCTGCATATCTCTCATAACACGATTAAGACACATTTAAGAAATGTCTATCGCAAACTTGAAGTGGGCGATAGAGATGCCGCTGTAGAGCGCGCTAAAGATTTACTTCTTGTTTAATCAATTGGCAGGACAAGCTAGTTAACAAGAATTGAACGCTTAGAAAGCCCCATAAAATAGCCATCGTTGCTATTCGATAGGCTGGCGCTGTGAGTGATATTTCAGCGAAAGTACGTAAAGCACTTGATGCTGCCATTGAAGCAATTGGTGGAACCTCACGCGAAGGTCAAATTGAAATGGCCGAAGCCGTAGCAAACGCACTCTCTGATCGCCATCACCTTATGGTTCAAGCAGGAACTGGCACGGGAAAGTCTTTGGCGTATTTGGTGCCCGCCCTTGTGCACGGTAAAAAAGTTTTAGTGGCAACGGCAACCCTTGCTTTGCAGAGGCAGTTAGTAGAACGAGACTTACCTCGAATCGTGCCAGCCCTTGAAAAAGTTTTAGGTCGCACTATAACTTTTGGTATCTATAAAGGTGTTGGCAACTATCTCTGCTTGCAGAAGATGAACAGTGAAAATCCAGATCCTGATGGGGAATTAGTTTTAGAACTTTCAAGTTTGGGAGCCGATGCAAAGCGTTTGCATGCATGGGCAAAAGTTCCAGGAGTTTCGGGAGACCGCGATGATGCACCTGATGTTGATCGCAGGGTGTGGGCAGCTAATTCACTTGGTGGCCGAGAGTGTGTTGGCGCAGATGTTTGCGCGTACGGACACCAATGCTTTGCAGCCCTTGCAAAAGCTAAAGCGCAAAGTGCTGATGTTGTGGTTACCAATCACACTTTGCTAGCGATTGAAATTGTCGATTCACATCCGATCTTGCCCGAACGAGATGCCGTTATTTTGGATGAAGCACACGAGTTTATGGATCGCACAACGCAAGCTGTAACCGAGGAATTAACTGGTCCCCGAGTTTCGCGAGCGGCGGCAATGGCCCGTAAACATTTACCAGGGAAGTTATCGGACGCATTTACTAAAGCCGCTGATGCCTTTGACGATGCCATGGACGAGTACGGCCAAAGCGTGAAATTTGATACTTCACTCCAAGGGCGGTTAAGCGAACTTCCTTCTGCTCTCGAGTCGCCTATCCGTAAAGTCCGCGAAAGTGCACAAGCGATTATGCAATCCATTGGGGCCGATGAAGAGATAATCGATTCAGATGCAATTGCCGAACGTGCACGCGTAAAGGGCGCAGTCAATGAAGTTTCGACAACTGCAGGAAAGTTGCTTAAATTAGGCGTGGGGCAAGTGCTTTGGTATGAGCCTACTTTTTCAACGTTACATCTAGCGCCGCTCAGTGTTTCATCTGTGCTTCGCAACAATTTGCTCACCAAAACTCCTGTCATTGCTACATCTGCAACTTTGACAGTGGGTAAAGGCTTTGATGCAATGGCTAGAAATATAGGTTTTGTTGTGGGCGATGATGCAGATACAGAGATCGAAGATGGCGACCTAGATCCGGCAAATGTTCAGATGCTCGATGTGGGATCACCATTTGATTTCGCAAATCAAGGAATGTTGTATCTTCCTAAACATCTTCCTGAACCGGGCAGAGACGGCCCAAGTATTGAAGCGTTAACTGAGCTAGGGGAGTTAATCGATGCAGCTGGTGGACGCACCTTGGCGCTGTTTTCATCGTGGCGTGGAGTTGAAGCAGCCGATGCGCACTTACGTAAAGTTTTAGCAGAGTTGCCCATAAAGATAATTACACAAAAACGAGGCGACGCAGTTGGTCCACTTGTCGAACGTTTTGTTAAAGATGAGACATCAATTCTCTTAGGAACAATGAGTTTGTGGCAGGGCGTTGACGTTCCGGGAGCTGCATGTATTTTGGTGGCAATAGACAGAATTCCATTCCCACGTCCTGATGATCCTGTTATGTCAGCACGCGCTGCCGAAATTGATGCAGAAGGAGGAAGCGGATTTATGCAAGTTTCACTTCCTCGCGCGGCCTTAATGCTGGCGCAAGGCACAGGACGTTTGATTCGATCAGAGGAAGACCGAGGAGTAGTTGCAATATTGGATTCGAGAATTGTGACAAAAAGATATGGATCCACGTTGTTGAATTCGATGCCACCCCTGTGGCGGACATCAGATGCAGCCGTTGTTAAAGAATCTCTTGCACGCTTGGCCGAAAGTTTTGATCAAAAATAGTTGTTCTTCAATCAGCAGGGCGCCCATCGGAGCCCTCACTGAAAACTAAAAAAGAGTATGTAATAACGCTTTAACTGTTGGCCACGATGCTGCAAAACTTGGATGTAGCGTCATTGTGTCCACCTCATTCCAATCGACCCAACGTAACTCTTGAGCCTCAGAATTCATCTGATGTGGAATAAGCAATGGTGTGGCACTTGCTATAACTGTGTCATATCGCCAATCACCATGGTCATCAGTATGTGTATGTAGAACGCGAAGGTGTTCGGGCTCGATTCCACACTCTTCAACTGCTTCTCTTATGGCTGCTTCAACCGGGGTTTCGTGCGAATCACGTGCGCCACCTGGAATTCCCCATGTGTCACCGTTATGAACCCATTCGGAACGATGTTGCAAGAGAAGTAATTGATCTCGCGCCATAAGTAACCCTGCGGCGCCATGTAAGCCCCAATGTTTTCCACCGCAATGGCAGGAAACCCATCCGTCACCATCGCGCGCACTCATGGTTCTACTTTAGACCGTGAGATGCACTCTTTCCACATCGAGGGACAGTATTGAAATTGAGTTGCACTCGCGCTCCTAGGCTCATTCAATGTCATCATTCACTGCTAAAAATCCTCATCGCAGATCCACACTTATTGTTGCCTTTATCGGTCTCTTTTTCATAGCAACTTCCATGGGCAATTCTGAGCAAGCACGTGCAGTTGATTGCATTGATACCGCTTGCCTCAATGTTTACACACAGAATGGCAAAATCGTTATAGAAGGCAGAAAGGGTTCGGGTAAAGCTGCGCACGTTTCACCAAAGCCGGTTATTAAGACCACACCAAAAGCACGAGCCAGCACCTCTCCAAAACCAATGTATATGCCGGTAAAGAAAAGAAAACCAGCATCGGTAAAGCCCTATGTTGCTCCAACTCCAAGAAAGAAAGTGATCCCTCAAGTGATCGCCAAAGTTGTACCAAAAGTATTGGCGAGTACGGGAGTTTCACTCAATGACAGACTCGAGAAATTATTACCAACCGGAGCAATTGCTTATCAGCCACAAGAGGGGGCGCTAGTAAACGTTCCGATAATTTACTGGGCGCAGTTGCCAGCTTTCTTTACCTCAAAAGTATCAATAATTGGAGAAGTTATTGATGTAACAATGCGTCCGTCATTTCTCTGGAGCTATGGGGACGGGACATTCTTTGCAACAACAAATTTTGGTGCGCCTTATCCCAGTCGCGAAATTTCGCATACATACAACCATGCAGGGACATATCTGGTCACGATGCTCGCGACCTGGGGAGGGACATGGACACATAACGGCATCTCTCGGGCAATAACTGGTCAGATAAGAAAGTTTTCCGTTGCAACCGTGCGGATATCGAAGGCAACGACGCCCATCACTTCTTAAATTCATAAGAGAAGATCAATGCACTCTTGTCCACAGCGACTGAATCTTCGGTGCAAAATTGTTGCCGTTGACCTGCATTATGTGGCCTTATGACAACACTGACATCACCACACGATCTCATCGCGGCAATTCCATTCCTTATCGGATATCACCCAACAAATTCCTTAGTGCTCGTTTCTCTCAAAGATGATTTGGTAGGAATGGCGATGCGCGTTGATTATCCGTCGCTGGCATCCATTGAAAAATCTCAAGAGCCCTACGAGTTGCTTGTTCAACATGTCGTTCGCGAAGGAGCCCAAAGCGCACTCGTTGTGGCTTATGTGCCCGATGATCGAAGCGATGGCGAAGAAATCCTCAACGCAATTGCAACCACATTGGTAAGGGCCGATGTAGCACTGAGAGAGTCATTACTCATTGTTAAAGGCCGTTACAGGTCGCTCTTGTGTAGCGATGTGCACTGTTGTCCGCCAGAAGGAAATCCCGTAGAGGAAATCACGCAATCGCGCGTTGCGGTCGAGCAAGTGGCGCAAGGAATTTTGATGCCATTGGATAACGTAGAAACTCTTGTTGAATCACTGTCGTCATTACCTTTAGCGTTAGATCCTGGTTTCATCGAACGCGTGAATGAATTCTCGGTCGCTATAGATAGTCAGACTCTCCATGCAGACCAAAAGGATGGCGCAATCGCAGTAATCGATTTAATGTCACGCTTTATTGCAGGATCTGTTGGCCACAATATCGGTGCAGATCAGGAGTTATCTGCTCGAGTTATTGGTCGACTCAGTGATATTCAAGTGCGCGATTTCGCACTTGGCTCTCACGATGCCAACACGCTCGACACCTACGCAGTGATGTGGCGATACTTGATGCGCATTGC
>CAFAAR010000085.1_pt1 | contig 4334 bp, 3 predicted proteins | sample 7267641 | NCBI WGS metagenome assembly CAFAAR01 (sample SAMEA6813991, study PRJEB35770) | uncultured Actinomycetes bacterium | biome: Freshwater; feature: Freshwater reservoir; material: water | place: Czech Republic | collected 2017-08-18 | depth 30m m
AGCGCCTGTTGAACGCCTTACGATTGGCCCATGAGCACAATGAAGCCTCGATCCGGTCTTGTAACAGATGGAATGGAACGCGCACCAGCCCGCGGAATGTTGCGTGCAGTGGGAATGGGTGATGACGATTGGGTCAAACCACAAATCGGCATTGTGTCTTCGTGGAATGAAATTACTCCCTGCAATTTATCTCTTGCTCGCTTAGCAACGGCATCAAAACAAGGTGTTATAGATGCGGGTGGATTTCCGATGCAGTTTGGCACAATTTCAGTATCCGATGGAATTTCCATGGGCCACGAAGGAATGCACTTTTCATTAGTTTCTCGCGAAGTGATTGCAGATTCTGTCGAGACAGTGATGCAAGCAGAACGCCTCGATGGCATGGTCACATTTGCAGGGTGCGATAAATCATTGCCAGGAATGATGATGGCAGCGGCACGTATCGATGTTGCAAGTGTTTTTGTTTACGCAGGTTCAATCATGCCTGGCAATGTTGACGGTAAAGATGTAACAATTATTGATGCATTCGAAGCCGTTGGTGCATGTGCCCGCGGATTAATTTCACAAGAACAAGTAGATAAAATTGAGCGCGCAATTTGCCCAGGTGAAGGTGCTTGTGGCGGTATGTATACGGCAAACACCATGGCAACCGTGGGAGAAGCAATTGGGTTATCACTTCCTGGTTCGGCCGCACCTCCAGCAATTGATCGTCGTCGCGATGCCTATTCCGTCAAAGCAGGAGCAGCTGTTGTAGAACTTATTCGTCAAGGAATTACAACTCGAGATATCTTGACTAAACGAGCATTTGAAAATGCAATCACAGCGGTAATGGCGTTAGGTGGTTCAACAAACGCGGTACTTCATTTATTAGCTATAGCTCACGAGGCACAAGTTGATTTAACTCTCGATGATTTCCATCGCATTGGATCAAAAGTTCCATTGCTAGGCGATCTGAAACCATTCGGTCGCTATGTTATGAGCGACATGGATAAAGTGGGCGGCGTTCCTGTCGTACTTAAAGCGCTACTCGACGCAGGTTTATTACACGGGGATTGCTTAACAGTTACTGGAAAGACAATGGCTGAAAACTTGGCTGAAATCGCACCCCCTGATGCAGATGGTGAAATCTTGCACGCAACATCCAAACCACTTTCCGTTGGCGGTGGATTAACAATTTTGCGTGGATCCCTTGCACCAGATGGAGCGGTAACAAAAACTGCCGGGATTGGTGTTGAAGTTTTTGAAGGACCAGCACGAGTTTTTGAACGCGAACAACAGGCAATGGATGCACTCACTGATGGAAGAATTCAAGCCGGAGATGTGGTTGTCATTCGTTACGAAGGACCAAAGGGTGGTCCTGGAATGCGCGAAATGTTGATGATTACTGGCGCCATTAAAGGTGCTGGTCTTGGAAAATCCGTTTTACTTTTAACAGATGGACGTTTCTCTGGTGGCACCACTGGTTTATGTGTGGGCCACATCGCACCTGAGGCAAGTGAAGGCGGACCGATTGCATTTGTGCGCGAAGGAGATCGCATTCGTATTAATACAGTGGAGCGCACTTTGGACCTACTTGTCGACGAATCCGAATTAGCAAAGCGTCGAGTTGGATTCACCCCCTTGCCACATAAATACACACGAGGTGTTTTGGCCAAGTACGCAAAGCTGGTCGGATCTGCCTCTAAAGGTGCGGTCTGCGACTAAACCTTCTAGGGGCTGTACCTGCCCAAATTATGAGATTGCAATCTCAGGGGTTGACGGTTTTACGCTTACATTGGACAATAGAGCCATGAAGTCATCAGTAGTGATTCACGAGCGCGCGATCTAGCACTATCAGATCACGCGCCGCCCTCAGTTTCCACTGAGGGTTTTTGCATTAGATGGCCCAGTTACACATTTGCTAATAGTAAGGAAGGAGCAAGACATGAGCGCAGAGATCACTGGCGCGAGTTCTTTAGTGAAATCACTAGAGGCTGCCGGCGTTGATGTCATGTTCGGAATTCCTGGTGGAGCAATTTTGCCGGCGTACGACCCTATTTATGATTCAAAGATTCGCCATATCTTGGTTCGGCACGAACAAGGCGCTGGCCATGCTGCAACAGGCTACGCCCAAGCAACAGGGCGCACCGGAGTATGTATCGCAACATCAGGCCCAGGTGCTACCAACTTGGTTACACCCCTTGCCGATGCACAAATGGATTCCGTTCCAATCGTTGCCATTACTGGTCAGGTTCCATCCAACGCGATCGGAACTGACGCGTTCCAAGAAGCAGACATCCGTGGCGTAACGATGCCTATTACGAAACATAATTTCCTTATTACTGACCCAAAAGACATTCCACGTGCAATTGCAGAAGCTTTCCATATTGCAAGTACGGGTCGCCCTGGTCCAGTTTTGGTCGATATTGCAAAAGATGCTCTGCAAAAGATGACAACTTTTAACTACCCAAAAAACATTCAGCTCGCTGGATACAAACCACAGGTAGAGCCAGATGCGCAGAATATTCGAGATGCTGCTGCTCTGATTGCTCAGTCTTCAAAGCCTGTTCTCTATGTCGGTGGTGGAGTAATTAAATCCAATGCTGCAAAGGAATTGATGCAACTTGCAGAACTCACTGGCGCACCTGTTGTAACAACACTGATGGCACTTGGCGCTTTTCCAGATAGTCACCCGCAGCACCTCGGAATGCCAGGAATGCATGGAAGTGTTGCTGCAGTTACAGCGCTCCAAAAAGCGGATCTGCTCATCACTCTTGGCGCTCGCTTTGACGATCGCGTAACAGGAAAACTTTCTAGCTTTGCAATGAATGCCAAGGTTATTCATGCAGATATTGATCCTGCAGAAATTGGCAAAAATCGCTTCGCAGACGTTGCCGTTGTTGGAGATGTCGGCCGCACCATGAAAGCGCTGATTCCAGCCCTTCAAAGCGAGTTCAAAAAGAGTAAGCCTGATTTAGCGCCGTGGTGGAAACAAATGAGTTCTTTGCGAGCCACTTATCCAGTCGGATACAACCACCCAGAAGATGGCACTGTTTCTCCGCAATATGTCATTGAAAGAATTGGCGCAATTTCTGGACCAGATTCAATTTATGTTGCAGGAGTTGGGCAACATCAAATGTGGGCATCCCAATTTGTTAAATATGAAAAGCCACGCACGTGGTTGAACTCTGGCGGATTAGGAACTATGGGTTACGCAGTTCCTGCTGCAATGGGTGCAAAAGTTGGAATGCCTGGAACAACCGTTTGGGCCATTGATGGAGACGGTTGTTTCCAGATGACCAACCAAGAATTGGTTACCTGTGCTCTTAACAACATTCCGATTAAAGTTGCAATTATCAATAACGAAAGTCTTGGCATGGTTCGCCAATGGCAAACAATGTTCTATGACTCTCGTTATTCAAATACATCACTTGAGTCAAAGCGCATTCCAGATTTCGTAAAACTTGCAGATGCCATGGGATGCGCCGGGCTTCGATGCGATAAAACTGAAGACGTTGATGCAGTAATCAAAGAAGCGATGTCGATTAACGATCAACCAGTAGTTGTCGACTTCAGTGTTTTCCGCGATGCCATGGTTTGGCCAATGGTCGCTGCCGGAACATCAAATGATGAAATCATGATCGCGCGCGGACTAGCGCCCGATTGGGATTCACAGGAGTTGTAATGAGCCAACACACCCTCGCTGTTCTTGTTGAAAACTCACCAGGTGTATTGGCGCGCGTCGCCTCACTTTTCGCGCGCCGTGGTTACAACATTGATTCTCTCGCTGTGGGTCCAACAGAGAACTCCGAAATCTCACGAATAACGATCGTGCTTAATCTCCAAGGCCACGCACTTGATCAAGTGATGGCACAGTTGTACAAACTCGTAAACGTGATTGCAATTTCTGAAATGCCTGCGATATCTACAGTGCATCGCGAACTCTTGATGCTCAAGATTGCGGGAAGCAAGCAAAATTCCGAAGTCTTTGATGTGGTCAAGAAATTTGGTGCTGCTGTTGTTGATGAAACCGACGGGATGCTGACCATCGAGGCAACGGGGGAGTCGAGCCATATCCAAGCATTGCTGTTGGCTTTAACACCTTTTGGCATCAAAGAGCTCGTGCAGTCGGGCTTAATTGCTCTTGAGCGTGGCACGGCTGCTCTTTCAGACCGTACCCTTAGCGCCCAAGGAATTTCTACGACCCATGTAATAGATGTACAAGGCGATTACCAAAACTAAGCAAGAAACTACACAAAGGAGAAGAACGTGGCAACGATGTATCACGAAGAGGATGCTGACCTATCCATTATTCAAGCTCGAAAGGTTGCTGTCATTGGATACGGCTCGCAGGG